>ERZ1066121.33-NODE-33-length-143558-cov-20.798569_pt1 | contig 143558 bp, 147 predicted proteins | sample MGYA00382768_ERZ1066121 | MGnify/ENA primary metagenome ERZ1066121 (study PRJEB33369, sample SAMEA5778351) | biofilm metagenome | biome: Industrial cooling water; feature: Water cooling tower basin; material: Biofilm | place: United Arab Emirates | collected...
GACCACCGGCGAGCGGCACTTCGGCAAGCGGGCTGACCCCGGCACGCAGCAGCCAGCGGCAGGTCCCGCGCAGCACGTCTGCGGATGAGAGATGATGCACCACGCCGTCAGCATGACGGAACGTTACGGGAACGGCAAGCCGGCCAGCGCCGGGTTCAGCGGTAGAAGACGTGATTGCCGATCTTCGCCACGCGGGTGAGACGCCACCCGGGCTTCAGGCCGGCGGCGTGGAAGCTGTGGGCGCCTGCGGCAATGTCGTGCCACAGGCCCAGCATGGCGACGCGCGCCACCGCCATGGCGGTGGTGAAGGTGGCCGTGCCGCGCTGGACGCGTTCGGGGGTGAAGCTGAACTGGCGCGGCGCGCGGATGACCGCGCAGACACCCTTGCCCCAGCGGCCGGAGCGGGCGCGGTTCAGAACCGCCTGGGCCACTGCCAGCTGGCCTTCCATCACCTCGCCGCGGCTTTCGAACCAGACGGCGGTGGCGAGACAATCAAGCTCATCATCGCCGGGCAGGGTGGCGGCCCCATCGGCCGCCACCATGCGGACCAGCGCCGGCAGGCCGGTGGGCGCTGCGGCCCCATCGGCAACCGCGCTGGCGTCTTCAGCGGGCAGGACTGGCAGATCGGTATCGGCAACGGCCGGTGCGGCGGCGGCAAGCGCCGCGGCAGCAAGCAGAAGGCGGACACCAGCCATGACACGCTTGAATCGCAGCCAGCGCGTTCGATCAACCTGCCGCCAGCATTTCGGCGACGAACTGCCCTGCCTGTGGGATATCCAGTTCAATTACCCACAGATCCGGGTCCCGACCGCGCGCCCGGTTGATCCAGGCCGGGATGGCATCGCCGCTGGCCATGACGGTGAATTCATAGCGGCCATCAAGGCCCAGCACCGGGGCGAGCAGCTGTTCCTCGTCGCCCTGGCGGGTGACGACGGCGATGGCGCCAGCCTCGTCATCGCCATGGGCGAGCACGGTTGCAAAGCCGCCCGCGGCCTGGACACGCCGGGCCAGCGCGTCGACCCGCACACGGCTGGCGAGGCGGGGCTGCGCCGGTTCCACGGCGATCAGGTCACGGCGACAGCTGGAGCGGTTTGCGGCAGGTGGTGCAGCACGGCGGTCATGCCGGGTGCATCGCCAGCCTGGCGCAGCGCGAGCAGCAGGCCCGGTTCCCTGAGGGTGCGGCTGATCCGGGCCAGCGCCTTCAGATGATCGGCACCCGTCGTTTCGGGCGAGAGCAGCAGCACCAAGAGGTCAACGGGGGCGCCATCGGCAGCCTGCCAGTCCATGGGCTGGGGCAGGCGGGCGACCAGAACGGCGCAGGCCGCCAGCCCTGGCAAGCGGGTGTGCGGGATGGCAACCCCGGCGCCAAAGGCCGTGGAGCCCAGCGCCTCCCGGGTGCGCAGCCGTTCGTGGATGCGGAACCACGGCTGGCCCAGCCGGCTGCCGGCCTCCCGCGCCAGTGCCTGCAGGGCAGCGTCACGCGACAGCGCCGGCAGTTCGGGGATCACCCCGTCCGGCAACAGCAGATCGGCAAATCCGGCAGGCGTACTGGGCATCTGGCCTGGCCTTCAGTCGGCCAGTGCGGGTTGGCGAGCCGCGGCAGCAGCCTTGACAGCCGTGCGCGGTTCCACCCAGCCGATGGTGCCATCCTCGCGGCGGTAGACCATGTTGTGGGCCCCGGTGGCGCTGTTGACGAACATCAGCGCCGTGGTGTTGCGAAGATCGAGCATCATCACCGCATCGCTGACACTGGTGGTCGGGATATCGACGCGCGTTTCGGCAATGATCAGCGGCGCATCGCCTTCCGGCTCCGCATCATCGGGCTGGCCGGCGAAGATCCGGTACTCGGCGTTGTCGAGCGGCGGCAGTTCCGTCACCGCGGGCGCGCTGCGCGCGGCGCCTGGGGAGTGCCGATCCTTCAGGCGGCGCATGTAGCGGCGCAGTTGCTTGTCGATGCGTTCGGCCGCCGCGTCGAAGGCGACATGCGCCTCCCCGGCCCGAGCCGAGCCCTTGAGGATGAGATCGGCCATCACATGCATCACGATATCGCAGGAAAAATGGCCATAGGGCGCCGGGCCGAGCGTGACGTGCGCGGAAAGGGCGCGCGGGAAGTATTTCTCCACCATTGCCCCCAGGCGTTCGCGCACATGTTCGCCAAAGGCCGCCCCGGTATCAACCTGGTGCCCCGAAATCCGGATATCCATGCTGTCAGTCTCCTGCTTGCGGGCTGGTGAGGCGATTGGCGCTCACGACAGCCAGAGCGGATCGTCGAGGCCGGCCACGAAGGCTGCATGACGGGCCAGCTCCTCCTCGCTGGCACTGTGGGCACGCGCGGCAAGACTCACCCGCTCGTAGTGAGTGTCCTCCTCGACTGCCGTGCTGGCAAGGTCGAATCCGATCTGACGGCCGCCGGTCAGCTCGATATAGACTCGCGCCAGCAGCTCGGCATCGAGCAGCGCGCCGTGCTTGGTGCGCGCCGACAGATCAATGCCATAGCGGGTGCACAGCGCGTCGAGCGTGTGCTTGGCGCCGGGGTGGGCCTTGCGGCTGATCTCCAGCGTGTCGATGGCGCGGCTCATCGGGATGGGCTGCAGGCTGGCGCGCTTCAGTTCCCAGTTCAGGAACTCCATGTCGAAGGCGGCGTTGTGGGCGACCAGCGGCGCATCGCCGATGAACGCGAGGAAATCATCGACCACCTGCTCGAAGATCGGCTGGCCGGTGAGGAAATCGCTGGAGAGGCCGTGGACCTTCTCGGCATCCTTGGGCATCGGCCGCTGCGGGTCCAGATAGGTGTGGAAGGTCCGCCCGGTCATCACGCGGCCGACCAGTTCAACGGCGCCGATTTCAACGATGCGGTGGCCATCACCGGGCATGATGCCGGTGGTTTCGGTATCCCAGACAATTTCGCGCATGGCCCCCATGTAGCGCCGGCGGCGCGAACGGCAACCCCTAGAGGCTGTCGACCAGCTGTTTCACCGCCAGCCACGTCTGCCGCCGGCCGCGCCCGGTTTCGATCACCACGTCGGCGCGGCGGCGCTTCTCGCGGTCAGGCATCTGGCCCTTCAGGATGCCGGCGAATTTTTCGCGGGTCATGCCGGGCCGGGCCAGCACCCGGGCGCGCTGGACGCGATAGGGGGCGGAAACCACCACGGTGAGATGGCAGTTTCGCCAGCCGCCCTTTTCGAACAGCAAGGGCACATCCAGCACGATGGCGGGCTTCAGGCGATGGGCAGCAAGGAATTCGCTCTGTGCCTCGGCGACCAGCGGGTGGAGGATGCGCTCCAGCGCGCGCAGCTTGGCATGATCACCGAATACGGCGGCGCCCAGCTTGTCGCGGTGGAGTCCGTTTTCGTGGGTGGTGCCGGGAAACAGTTCCTCGATGGCGGCAAGCGCGCGGCCGCCGGGCCCCTGCACCCGGCGCACCTCGGCATCGGCATCGAACACCGGCACGCCCAGCTTGCGGAACATGGCGGCCACGGTGGACTTGCCCATGCCGATCGAGCCGGTGAGGCCGATGATGATGGTGCGGCTCATCTGGTCAGCAGCGCCCTCAGTTCGGCGTCATGCTGGCGGGGGGCCTCGGCGCCGAAGAACAGCCGGAACGCCTCGGCGGCCTGACCGATCAGCATGGCGAGCCCGTCGATGCTGGCAAGGCCGCGCGCCCGCGCCGCGCGGAGCAACTGAGTTTCCAGCGGTGCATAGACCGCATCGAACACCACGGCATCAGCCGGCAGCCGCCCCAGGTCGAGGTGAAGTGGCGGCTGCCCGGTCATGCCCAGGGTGGTGGCGTTGAAGAGGAGGCCGGTTTGGGCAGGCAGCGGATCGCCCATGGCCAGTATGCCGCCGGGCAGGCCCGTCGCTGCCAGCAAATCACCCGCGGCGGCGTGGTTGCGCGCCATGATCCACAAGGCACTGGCGCCGCCGGCCACGGCGGCGGCGGCTGCCGCCCGCGCGGCGCCGCCGCTGCCGATCAACAGCATGGGCCGCGCCGCGATGGCAGCGCCAGCCGGCCCGGTGATGCCGGCAACATCGGTGTTGTGGCCGGTCAGCCGGCCATCCGCACCGACGATGATGCTGTTCACGGCCCTGACCGCAGCTGCACCTGGCGCCAGTGCATCCAGATGCTGCATCACCGCCAGCTTGTGCGGGACAGTCACGTTCACGCCGCGCAGACCCATGGCAGGCAGCGCACGCATGAATTGCCCCAGACGTTCCGGGGCGACCGGAAAGCGGCTGTAATCACCATCCATGCCGATCTTGCCGAGCCAGAATCGGTGGATCAGCGGTGATTTCGAATGTTTGATCGGCCAGCCAATGACACCGGCAACCGCAGGTTCGATCATGACGGCAGCACCCCGCGCACGCGCAGATAGTCCAGCACGGGAAGCAGCGGCAGCCCGCGAATGACGAACTGGTCGCCTTCGATGCGGCTGAACAATTGCGCCCCCAGCCCCTCGATGCGGTAACAGCCGACACAGCCCAGCACCGCCTCGCCTTCGGCTTCGAGATAGCGGGTGATGAAATCATCGGAAAGCGCCCGCATGGTCAGCCGCGCTGCGGCACCGCTGCGCCACACCGGCTTGCCGCCTTCGCAGATCACTGCCGCCGAGATCAGCCGGTGGGTGGTACCGGAAAGCTGGCGCAGCTGGGCTTCGGCGCGTGGGCGGGTTTCGGGCTTGTTGACCAAGGCGCCATCAGCGGTGACCACCACGGAGTCCGCGCCCAGCACCAGCGCGCCCGGGTGCTGCCGGCTGATCTTCAAGGCCTTCACTTCCGCCAGCGCATCGGCAATCCGTTCCGGGCTGGCCTGCTCGGCAATCAGCCCCCCAGTGATGCCGTCTTCATCGACATGCGCGGGCAATGCCTCATACGGCACCCCCGCTGCGCTCAGCATGGCGCGGCGGGAGGCTGACTGGCTGGCGAGCACGAATATCATGGCGTTGGCATCACGCGCGCGTCTCCAGCCGCGCCTGGTACAGGTTGATGATGGCCGCCGCGGTCTCTTCGATGGAACGGCGGGAGACATCGATCACCGGTACATCATGATCGGCGAACAGCCGGCGCGCAAACGCCACCTCCGCCTCGATGCGCTCGGCATCGACATAATCGGTATCCGGTGTCTGGCCGAGCGACAGCAGCCGGTTGCGGCGAATCTGCACCAGTCGGTCCGTCGCGGTGGTGAGGCCCACGAGCAGCGGTGCCGTGATCTGCCAGACATGGGCCGGCGGCGGTGATTGCGGCACCAGCGGGATGTTGGCCGTCTTGTAGCCGCGATTGGCCAGGTAGATGGAGGTTGGCGTTTTCGATGTGCGCGAGACGCCCAGCAGCACGATGTCCGCCTGCTCCAGTTCGTCAGGCGTTGCCTGCGCGCCATCATCGTGGACCATCGTGTAGTTGATGGCATCGACGCGGCGGAAATAGGCCTGGTCCATGACATGCTGGCGCCCGGGGCGCCGCGTGGCGGCCTGGCCGAGCAGTTCGGACAGCGCGGAAATGGTGGGATCAAGGGGCGAGACCATCGGCAGGCCGAGCGTGGCGCAGCGGCTTTCCAGCCGGTCGCGCACCGCCCCATCGACAAGCGTGTAGATGACAAGGCCGGGCTTTCTCGCGACTTCGGCAATGATCCGATCAAGATGGCCTTCGGAACGCACCATCGGCCAGAAATGCTTCACCGCCGCCGCGCCCTCGAATCGTGCCAGGCTGGCCTTGGCCACCGATTCCAGCGTTTCCCCGGTGGAATCGCTGATCAGATGCAGGTGGAGCGGCTCGTCGGGGCCTGGGGCCGGGTTCATGGCCGCACCCGATCGCAGAAATTCTGCCGCATGACTCTGTGGATAAGCATGGGTGACCAGCGTTAATGCCGGGGACGATACCGGGGCAAGCGGCTTTTCCCCAATTCGGCCCGGCTGGCACCGGCAACTTGTCTGGCGTCTGGACATCTGCACGGCGCGGGGTGTGAATAACGGGGATGCGTATCCCGACTCGCCAGAGTCTGGCGAGTCGTCGGTCTGCAAGGCTGTGGACGATTTTCGGGACAGGATTTTATCCCCGGGTTTCGGCGGCCAACCACCATACGCATTCATACCTATATGAATGAAAGAAAGCAGACAGTGCGGGGGGCCTTGACCCGCCCTGCCCAGCCGTCGAAAGGGGAGCGCATGTCCAGCCACAAGCTCAGCATCTCACCCGATGATCCGCCGCTGCTCGCCGTTCTGAAGGGGGAGCGTCGTGACCCGCCGCCCGTGTGGCTGATGCGCCAGGCCGGGCGCTATCTGCCGGAATATCGCGCACTGCGCGCCGAAAAGGGCGGATTCCTTGAGCTGGTGTACGACAGCGACGCGGCTGCCGAGATCACCATCCAGCCGCTGCGGCGCTTCGGCATGGACGGCGCCATCCTGTTTTCCGACATCTTGATCGTGCCGCATGCCATGGGCCAGGGCCTGACCTTTGGTCCCGGCGAAGGCCCGCAGCTGAGCCCGGCCCTGCACGACGGCGATTTTTCCGCCCTGGTGCCAGAACCGGCCTATCTCGCGAAGATTTACGAGACCGTGGCGAAGGTGCGCGCCGCCATTGATCCCAAGGTGACGATGCTGGGCTTTGCCGGGTCCCCCTGGACCATCGCCACCTACATGGTGGCAGGCCATGGCAGCAAGGATCAGGCCGAAACCCGGCGGCTGGCCTATCGCGACCCCGGCGCATTCCAGGCCCTGATCGATCGCATCGTGGAGGTGACGGTGGACTATCTGTCGGGCCAGATCGCGGCGGGTGCGCAGGCGATCCAGCTGTTCGACAGCTGGGCCGGCACGCTGTCGCCGGCGCAGTTCGAGCGCTGGGTGATCGCGCCCAATGCCGCCATTACCGGCAAGCTGATGGTGCGCCACCCGGATGTGCCGGTGATCGGCTTTCCCAAGGGGGCCGGGGCCAAGCTGGCCGCCTATGCCCGCGAAACCGGTGTGGATGCCGTTGGTCTCGATGAAACCGTTGATCCCGCCTGGGCCGATGCGGCGCTGCCTGATGGCATGCCGGTGCAGGGCAATCTCGACCCACTGGCGCTGATTGCCGGTGGCCAGGCGCTGGCCGAGGCGGTGACGCGCATCCGCGCCGCGCTGGCCGGTCGCCCGCATGTCTTCAACCTGGGCCATGGCATCCTGCAGGACACGCCGATCGCCCATGTCGAACAGCTGTTCGATCTGCTGAAGAAGCCGCTCTGATCCATGACCGAGTGGGGTCTCGGCTGGCTGGGTGAGGCCTATCTGTGGGTCAAGGCGCTGCATGTCGCCTTCGTGATCTTCTGGATGGCGGGCCTGTTCATGATCCCGCGCTTCCTGGTCTACTGGCACCCCGTTGCGCCCGGCGCGCCGGAATGCGCCCTGTGGGATGAACGCTGCCGCCGGCTGCGGCGCATCATCCTGTCGCCGGCCATGGTGGTGAGCTGGGTGGCAGGGCTCAGCCTTGCCTTCCATCTCGGCTGGCCGTTGTGGCTGGTGGTGAAGTTCGGCTTCGTGCTGCTGCTCACCTGGTTCCATCACTGGATGGTGCGGTTGGCCAGGCGCTTCGCCGGCGGAGAGCGGCCGGTGACCGAGAAGGGTCTCAGGCTGGCCAACGAGATCCCGTCTCTGGTCACGCTGGCGGTGGCGGTGCTGGTGATCGTCAAGCCGTTTTGACGGCGGACAGGCTGATGCTGCCCGTCGAAGCCGCACTGCCCCAGTTGAAGGCTGCACTCGCGACGGGCCGGCCAACGGCGCTGGTGGCACCGCCGGGGGCGGGCAAGACCACCGCCGTGCCGATCGCCTTGCTGGGGGAGCGCTGGCGCGGCGATGGCAGGCTGATCCTGCTCGCGCCGCGCCGGCTCGCCGCCCGGGCCGCAGCCGAACGCATGGCGGGTGCGTTGGGTGAGGCTGTCGGGCAGACCGTGGGGTATCGCACACGGCTGGACAGCAAGGTTTCGGCCGTCACGCGCATCGAGGTCGTCACGGAAGGCATCTTCACGCGCATGCTGCTGGAGGATCCGGAACTGGCAGGCGTGGCCGGTGTGCTGTTCGACGAAGTCCACGAACGCAGCCTGGAAGGCGACGTCGCGCTGGCCCTGGCGCTGGAGGTTCGCGAGGCCCTTCGCCCCGACCTGCGGCTTCTGATGATGTCGGCCACACTGGATGGCGCCAGCCTTGCCGATCTGATTCCGGATCTGGCACTGGTGGAATCGGAAGGGCGCATGTTCCCGGTGGAATTGCGCCACATCGGCCGGCGCAGCGAAGAGCGGCTGGAGGATGCGATGGCCAGCGCCATCCGGCAGGCGCTCGCCAACGAGCAAGGCTCCATCCTGGCCTTCCTGCCCGGCGTCGCCGAGATCGAGCGGACGGCGCAGCGGCTGGACGGTCGCCTGCCAGCGGGCACCCACGTGTTCCGGCTGCATGGCGCGCTTGATGCGGCAGAACAGCGGGCTGCCGTCGCGCCATCGCCCGCGGGCCAGCGCAAGATCGTGCTCGCCACCAGCATCGCCGAAACCAGCCTGACCATCGACGGGGTGCGCGTGGTGGTGGATGCCGGCCTGGCGCGCCGACCCCGCCTGGATCGCAGTGTCGGCATGACGCGGCTGGTTACGCAGCGTGCCTCGCAATCGGCGGTGACGCAAAGGGCAGGCCGAGCTGGCCGCACGGCGCCCGGCGTTGCCATTCGGCTGTGGGAAGCGGCGGAGACAGCCGGCCGGCCGCGCTTTGATCCGCCGGAGATCATGGACGCCGATCTGGCCGGTCTGGTGCTGGATTGCGCCCGCTGGGGCGTGACGGATCCCGCCACGATGCGCTGGCGTGATCCGCCGCCGCCCGCTGCCGTGGCCGATGCGCGCCAACGCCTGCTGGTGCTGGGCGCGATTGATGGCGATGGCCGCGTGACGCGCCATGGCGAGGCGCTGGCGATGCTGCCGCTGCCGCCAGCGCAGGCGCATATGCTGATCGTGGCTGCCGCACGCGGCCAGGGCCTGCTGGCAGCGCGCATTGCCGTGTTGCTGGGCGAACGCGGTCTGGGCGGCCGCAGCGATGATCTGGAGCTGCGGTTGCGCGGCTGGCAGCGCGACAACAGCCCGCGCGCCCGCGCCGCCCTGCGTCTTGCCGAGCGCCTGGCGCGACTGGTGGGCGATGATGGTGGCAGTGCCGATGCTGACGCGGCGGGCGCCGTGCTGGCGCTGGGCTTTCCGGACCGCGTTGCGCGCCGGCGGGGAGAGGCGTGGCTGATGGCCAATGGCCGCGCGGTGAGCGTGGTGCCGGAGTCGCCACTGGCGGGCAGCGACTGGATCGTGGTTGCCGATGCCAGCGGCAGTGCGGCCGGCGCCCGCCTGCTGCTGGGCGCTGCCATCCCTGCAGACGCGGTGGAAGCCCAGCTTGGCGACCGCATCGAACGGCGCATCCATCTCGCATTTGATCCGCTGACAACCGGGGTCGTGGCCGAAGTGCAGCGCCGGCTGGGCGCCATCACGCTGGCACGCCAGCCGATCGAGCGGCCCGACCCCGATCACGTCAGGTCGGCCTTGCTGGAGGCCGTGCAAGGCCGGGGGCTGGCGTTGCTGCCCTGGGGTGAGGCGGCACTGGTCTGGCGCGCGCGGCTGGCCTTTGCCCGCCAGTTCGCGCCTGAGCTGCCGGCGCAGGACGATGTGGCCTTGCTGCAAGCCTTGCCCGACTGGCTGGGCCCGGCGCTGGCCAATGTGCGGCGGCTGTCGTCGTTGTCTGATGCCGATCTCGCAAAGGCTCTGCAGGACCGATTGAGCTGGGCCGAGCGGCAGCGGCTTGACCGCCTGGCACCCGCGCGGCTGGAGACGCCCGCGGGCAGCAGCCATGCCATCGATTATGGCGCGGATGGCGGTCCGGCGGTGGCGGTGCGCGTGCAGGCGCTGTTCGGGCTGACCCGCCATCCCACGGTTGCCGATGGTCGTGTGCCGCTGGCCCTGCACCTCACCTCGCCGGCCGGCCGCCCCATCCAGGTGACCGCTGATCTGCCGGGCTTCTGGGCCGGCAGCTGGGCCGATGTCCGCAAGGAGCTGAAAGGCCGATATCCCAAGCATCCCTGGCCGGAAGACCCGACAAGCGCGCCACCAACGTTGCGCGCGCGCAGGCACGGCACACCAGAACCGGGACAGTAACCTCTATTAACATTCACGATTTGTTGACTTTTACTATTTTTTGCTGAATTCTCCGCCCATCCTGCTGAGTGAGTCGAAGCGTCATTTGCATTTCCAGTGGCGCTTGTAGGTTGGATGGGGGTGGTGTTGTGGCGTTTCGTAACCTGAGCATGCGCGCTTTGCAGCGGGACAGGGCCGGCTCGGCTGTCTCGGAGTTCGCGCTGATCCTGCCATTGTTGTCCACGTTCGTGCTGGGCATCATCGAGTTTGGCACGATCGTCTATTCCTACAGTGCCATGCAGTTCGCGGCGACGGCGGCGGCCCGGCAGTTTGCCGTGAACGTTTCCGACGAAGCCGCCTCGCTGGCGGCGGCCCGCGCTGTTCTGCCGGGATGGGCGCGCGATGATGTCAGCCTCACGATGACGCAGAGCAATGCCGGTGATGTGACCCGCAACCGCGTGAGCGTGCGACTGACGGTTGCCGCAGCGCAGACCACGCCGATGGCAATGATCACCCGTGTCGTGCCCCTGACGCTGACCGCGGAGGCCAGCGTGAAGCAGGAGCTGCCCTATGTCGATTGAGCGTGGAGTGCTGTCCCGCCTCGCCGCAGGGCGGGCTGGCGGCACCGCGACAGTGTTCGCGATGGCCATGCCCGCCCTTCTGGGAGCGATGGCGCTGGGTGTCGACATGACGATGGCGCGGATGACCCACAACCGCATGCAGATCGCCGTCGATGGTGCGGCGCTGGCGGCGGCGGCACAGATCGAGCAGGGCGGCGACGTCGTGGCGACGGCGTTGGCCGAGTCCACCCGCAACCTGCCGGCGGAATTTGCCGGCATGACGACGGCCGCCGATATCACCACCGGCGTCTATGACGAGGCCAACGGCTTCGTGCCCGGCGCCGGCCCGGACGTGAACGCCATCAGGGTGGTGGGCGAACGGTCGGTGGCGCGCGGCAACGCCGTTCAGCGCATCCTGGCGCAGGTGCTGGGCGAACAGGTGAACAGCATCCGGGTGGCGGCGGTCGCGGCGCGGCCGGTGAACGTGTGGTACCAGCCGCCGGAACGCGAGACTCTCGACCCCGAGGCCGGCGACTTCAACGAGATCTATGTCTATTGCTATGACACCACGGGCACGGGATCGCCCGACAGTCGGCGCAGCCAGATGACCCTGGTGTCCAACAACATGCCGGCGGGGCAGGACATCGTGGCGATCAGTGGCGGCCGCGTGACCGCCAATCCGCCGACCAGTGTCAACTGGCCGCGCTGCGACCAGCGCGGCCAGACCCTGAGCTTCCGGCTGCGCAACGTGCGCCATGTGAAGGCCAACCCGGTGCTGTGGGCCAATCCGGACGCGACGATCAGCGGCCTGCGGCCGGGCCGGCCGGAGTTCAACTATTATACCGACACCGTGCTGAGCGAGGGCACCGAGATCATCGACCTGCAGGGCTTCAACATCCTGGAGACGGTGCTGTGCGACAGCCTGAGCCAGTGCACGCCCGGCACGCTGGGATCGCAGATCCCGTCGGGCCGCAACCGGTCGACAACGCGGCAGCGCGAAAGCCAGCCGTGCCAGCCCGGTCGCTTCATGTATTTCGGGTTCGAGGACCGGCCGCCGGGCCAGAGCGGGCGCAACGACAACTGGCTGTGGCCGGCCTGGACCGACAGCGACTATGATGACATCCGTATCGTCATGAAATGCCCGAACGGCGGCCGGCTGGGCGACGCCGTGGTGAGGCTGGTGCGTTAAGGGCGGGGGCGGCCGCCAGCGCGCGGGATCGGGGGATCACCCGCGCGCTGGCGGCCAAAGTTCACACCAAGGCAATCCGGAGCGGCTGGTGGCCACAGGACCAACTGCCGCCAGAGCGCGGGGTTGGGGGATCGGCCGCGCGCTGGCGGCCACAGGAAACGTGCACCCGGCAGGATTCGAACCTGCGACCTGCGGTTTAGGAAACCGTCGCTCTATCCTGCTGAGCTACGGGTGCGCGGGGTTCCCAAGGCCATGATGTGGCCGCAGGTTCAAGCAGAATCTGTGCCTCAGGCATCCGATCGAGCGCGCGGGCGGAACGGCAGCGGCAGCAGCGGCACCCCTTCGGCGTGCAGGTTCCTCACCTCGTCCGCAGTTGCCTCGCCATGCACGCTGCGCTGTTCGCCGGCGCGGTGGATGGCCAGCGCCTCTTCAGCGAACCGGTCACCCACATAATCGCTGCCGGCTTCGAAGGCGCGTTGCAGCATCAGCAGGCGCGCCATCGGATCATCGTTGGCCAGGCTGGCGGATGTTCCGCCCGACCGCTGGCTGGACTTGGCGGGCACGGCCGGCGCCATCACCGCCTTGGCAACCTTGCCCGATCCGCAGAGCGGGCATTCAAGCAGCCCCCGCGCCTGCTGCTCGTCATAGTCCGCGCTGCTGCCGAACCAGGCCTCGAACCGGTGCGCGGCGCTGCAGACCAGATCATAAACGATCATGCCCGCACCACCCGGAACGGACGGGCATGCTCCAGGGCCGGCACCTTGCCGCGCGCGGCGGCAACAGCGGCCAGGTCGATGTCGGCAAGGCCGATGCCCGGCGCCTCCCCCATGTCGAGCACGACGTCGCCCCACGGCGAGACGACAAGACTGTGGCCATAGGTGGCGCGGCCATCCTGGTGCACGCCAGTCTGTGCCGCAGCGATCACCCAGCATCCGGTTTCGATGGCGCGGGCGCGCAGCAGCACGTGCCAGTGGGCTTCGCCGGTCGGCCGCGTGAAGGCGGCCGGTACCGCGATGATCCCGGCGCCGGCTTCGGCCAGCGCGCGGTGCAGCGCCGGAAAGCGGACATCATAACAGATGGTGAGGCCCAGGCCGCCCCAGGGCGTTTCGGCCACAACGGCCTCTTCGCCGGCGATATAGGCGGCGGATTCGCGCCAGCTTTCACTGCCAAGCGCGACGTCGAAGAGGTGGATCTTGGCATAGCGCGCCGCGATGCTGCCGTCGGGGCGGATCAGGAAGCCGCGATTGACGAACTTGTCGCCCGCTTCGCCGCGCAGTGCCAGGCTGCCCAGCTGCACCCACACGCCATGCGCGGCGGCTGCTTCGCGGACGGCGGCCAGCACCACATCATCGCCTTCCGCCACCACCTGGCCGGCGGCACGGGCGCGGTCGCGATCGAGCAGGCCGCTCATTTCCGGGGTGAAGACGATCGTCGCGCCGCGGGCCGCTGCCTTGCCGATCTGCGCCGGCAAGTGCACCGCCTCTAGCCGGGGATCAATCCCGGTGTTGGTCTGCACGAGGGCGACGCGCAGGGTCATGCCGCCAGCAGGGGATCCAGCCCACCGGCCCGATCCAGCGCCGCCAGATCATCACTGCCACCGATGTGGCGGCCATCGATGAAGATCTGCGGCACGGTAAGGCGACCGCCGCTGCGATCGATCATCTCGGTGCGGCGCGGGCCGCCCGTCGAGATGTCGATTTCCTCGAATGCCACGCCCTTGGCGGTGAGCAGCGCCTTTGCCCGCGTGCAGTAGGGGCAGAGAAACTTCGTGTAGACTTCAATCCTGGCCATGACCCATCCTTCCCTCCACCTGCTGCCAGTCGTGCAATGTCCTTGCAAAGGTCAAGACCTCCACATGTCGCGCCCCGGCGCGCGTCAGTGCGGCAGCACAGGCCGAAACGGTGGCGCCCGTGGTCATCACATCGTCAACCAGCACGATGTGGCGGCCCTTGATGGCTTCGCGCCGCGCCACGCGGAAGGCACCGGTCACGTTGCGGAGCCGCTGCCGCCGGTTGAGACCCTTGGTGGAACTGGTGGGCTTCACGCGTTCCAGCGCATCCACCGCCAGCCCCGCCTTGCCCTGCCGCGCCAATGCGTGCGCGATCAATGCGGCCTGGTTGAAGCCGCGCTGCCACAGCCGCCAGCGGTGGGCAGGAACCGGAACAACCACGCTGTCGGCCGGCAGAGGCCCGCTGGCGCGCAGCATGGCCCTTGCCATCATGCGCGCCAGGTGCAGGCGCCGGCCATGCTTCAGGGACAGCACCAGCTGACGGGCCGGGCCGCCATAGGCCAGCGCGGCGCGGGCGCGGTCAAAGGGCGGTGGTTCGGCAAGGCAGGCGCCGCATTGGGCATCTGCACCGGCATCATGGGGCAGCGGATCGCCGCAGCGAGCGCAGTGCGGGGGGCCAAGAAAGTGGAGTTGCCCGAAGCAGGCCGCGCAGAAGCGATCATCACCGTCAACGATCTCGCCGCAACCGGGGCAGCGCGGCGGCAGCACCAGATCGAAGGCCGCGCGCAGCGGGGCGGCGAGTGCGGGCAGGATCGCCGTGGCCATCTGCCAAGTCTGGGCGCCTGCACGGCTTTGCGCAACCCGCACGCTTGCGTATGGGGAGGCCTGTGACGAGCGCCCTGCCTTTTGATCCCGCGCTGCGCCGCCGGCGTCATGCGCGGGCGCAGGCCGGCTTTGCCGATGCGAGCTTCCTGCATGACCGCATGGCCGAAGATGTGCGCGATCGGGTGGCACTGGTGGCGCGCCAGTTTGCCGACGTGCTCGACCTGGGTGGGCCGCGCCCGGTCTGGCCCCAGAACGCCGATCAGTTCGCGGTTCGGGCGGTGCTGGCGCCGGGGCCGATGGAGCCCGTCGGGCGCACCGTCGTGGCGGACGAGGATCGCCTGCCCTTTGGCGATGGCGTGTTTGATCTGGTGGTATCGGCCGGTGCGCTGGCGACGGTGAACGATCTGCCGGGGGCACTCGCTTGTATCCGCCGTGTGCTCAGGCCTGATGGCCTGTTTGTCGGGGCCTTCGTGGGCGGCCACAGCCTGGTGGAACTGCGCGCCTGCCTGCTGGAGGCGGAAGCGGCGATCACCGGCGGCGCCGGCAGCCATACGGCGCCGATGGTGGAAGCGCAGGCGGCCGCCGGCCTTCTGAGCCGGGCCGGCTTTGCCATGCCGGTCGCCGATGTCGACCGGGTGACCCTGCGCTATGCCAGCCTGTTCGGGCTGCTGGAGGACCTGAAGGCGATGGGCGCGCGATCGGTGCTGACCCAGCGGCGGGCGTTGCGTCGCGACGTGCTGATGGCCGCTGCCGCGCGCTTTGCCGCCATGGCCGATGCTGATGGCAAGACGGGCGTGACCATCGAGATCCTGCACGTGGCCGGCTGGGCGCCAGGGCCGGGACAACCCGTGCCCAAGGCGCCGGGCTCCGCGACGACCCGGCTGGCAGATGCGCTCAAGCAGCGGCTGTGACTTGCGGCCATTGCCGGAATCACCCTAGGCTTCTGGCATGGCTGGTGCCGCAACCTATCTGGTCGTGATCGACGATAGCCCGGAAAGCCGGGTGGCGATGCGCTTTGCGGTGCTGCGGGCGACGCGGGTGGCAGCCGATGTGACGTTGGCGAGCGTGGTTTCGGTTGGCGAGTTCCTGCAGTTCGGTGCGGTGCAGTCCGCGATGCTGGCGCAGGCGCGGGAAGAGGCGCTGGCGCTGCTCGGTGCGATCGCGGCAGAGGCCGAAGCGCTCAGTGGGCGGCGGCCGCTGACCCTTGTGCTGGATGGGGAGCCGGCCGCCGCCGTGCAGGCCCATGTCGCGAGCAACCCGGGGATACGGGCGCTGGTGCTGGGCACGCCGGCCAGTGGCGGGCCGGGGCCGCTGGTGGGTCATTTCACTGGCGAGCGGGCCGGCAGCCTGCCTTGCATCGTCATGCTGGTCCCCGGCGGGTTGAGCGATGAGCGGGTGGCGACACTCGCCTGAACCCATAAACTGGACCGAAAGCGTCGTATTTGTCTTGAAGCCGACGCCCGGCTGCGCCATATCGGCCCGACACGATTGCCGGAGCCCTGCCATGTTCATCGAAACCGAACAGACGCCCAATCCGTTGACCCTGATGTTCCGCCCCGGCCAGAAGGTGACCGGTGGCGACGGCGTTGACATTCCCACCGCCGAAGCGGCGGAAGTCTCGCCGCTGGCCAGCGCCCTGTTCGCACTGGGCGACGTGGACCGGGTGTTCCTTGGCCATGATTTCGTGTCGGTGACGCGCAATCCGGCCGGTGCTGACTGGCCGGCGCTGAAGCCGCAGATCCTGGGGGCGCTGGTCGATCATTTTGCCAGCGGCGCGCCGCTGTTCACCGGCGCGGTGAAGGAGGTGGTACTGGATGACGATCCGGCCGATGCAGAGATCGTGCTGCAGATCCGCGAGTTGATCGAGACGCGCGTGCGGCCGCAGGTGGCCGAGGACGGCGGTGACATCGTCTATCGCGGATTCCGCGAGGGCACCGTGTTCCTGGAGATGCAGGGCGCCTGCTCCGGCTGTCCTTCGAGCACGATGACCCTGAAGATGGGCATTGAATCGCTCCTGAAATATTATGTGCCGGAAGTCACCGAAGTGCGGGCGGTCTGATCATGCCCGGTGCCCCGCTCGACACGGCCGCGCTGGACCAGATCTTCACGCAGGCGCGCACCTACAACACGTGGGCGCCAACGCCGGTCAGCGCCGGGGAGCTGCGCCGGTTGCATGACCTGGCGCAGCTGGGGCCGACATCGGCCAACGGCTCGCCGGCGCGCTTTGCCTTTTGCCAATCCGATGCGGCCCGCGCCCAGCTGGGGGCCTGCGTGAGCGAGGGCAACCGCGCCAAGGTGCTGGCGGCGCCCGTCACCGCCATCATCGGTTTTGATCCGGAATTCTACGAGAAGCTGCCGCAACTGTTCCCGCACGCCGATGCGCGCAGCTGGTTTGCCGGAAATCCGGCGCTGGCGCGGGAAACCGCGTTCCGCAATTCGTCACTGCAGGGTGCCTGGCTGATCATGGCGGCACGGGCGCTGGGGTGGGATACCGGGCCGATGTCCGGCTTCGACAAGGCGGCGGTGGATGCCGCGTTCTGGGCCGGCACGAAGATCGAGACCAACTTCATCTGCGCACTGGGCAAGGGCACGCCGGATGGCCTGTTTCCGCGCAACCCGCGACTTTCCTTTGAGGAGGCGGCGCGCATCCTGTAACGGGCGCGCGTGACCACCCCGCCCCCGCTCACCTTGCCGCTCACATCGCCGCTCACCCTGGCGCTTTCCACCTCGTCGCCGGCGCTGTCCATCGCGCTGTTCGACGGCTCGCAGCTGCTCGCACGCCGCCATGACGTGATCGGCCGCGGCCATGCCGAAGCGTTGGTGCCGGCGGTGGCGGGCTTGCTGGGCGATGTGCGGTCAGCGCGCATCCCGACCCGCATTCTCGTCGACATCGGGCCAGGCAGCTACACCGGCATCCGCATCGGCATCGCTGCGGCGCGGGCACTGGGCCTGGCCTGGGGGGCCGACGTGCACGGCATGTGCGCACTCAGCCTGGTGGCTGCACGGGCCTTTGCCGATGATCCGGCGCTGGCGGCGGTGATGGCGCTGATCGATGCCGGACGCGGACAGGCCGCAGGTGCCCTGATGCGGCGCGACCTTGTGGCGCCGATGCCGGTCCTGGTGCGGCAGGCGCCGGCCGGAATGGCAACCGCCGGCGCGGGTACGCTGTTGCTGCCGGGCGCGCCGCTTCCCCGCCACGATGACCATCCCGATACCGGTTTTGCCGGCCTGCTTTCGCCAGCGGCGCTGGGGCCGCCGGCGGCCCTTTACGTCAGCGAGAGCGCTGGTTAAGTCCCCGGTCGTGGACAGCGCCGCCTTCAGCATCGTGCCGGCAGATGAACGCCATCTCGAGGCGCTGATGACCGTCATGCATTCGGCCTTCGATCCCAATTATGGCGAGGCCTGGTCGGCAGCACAGCTTGCGTCAACATTGCTGTTGCCGGGCTGCTGGGCGCGGCTGGCGCAGGCTGGTACGCAATCCGCAGGGTTCAGCCTCTGCCGGATGGCAGGCCCTGAAGTCGAGCTGCTGCTGATCGCGGTGGCGCCTGATTGGCGGCGGCGCGGCATGGCCGCGCGCCTGGTCCAGCGGGCGCAGGAAGATGCACTGGCGCGCGGGGCGGGTGAATTGTTCCTGGAAGTGCGCGAAGACAATCATTCGGCGCGGCGCCTTTATGAAGCTGCGCGATTTGCGGAGGTTGGCCGCCGTCCAGACTATTATTCCTGCAAGGATGGCAGCCGAAGGGCGGCAATAACCATGCGATTTTCCCTCGCCGATCTGGTTGATTGAGACATAAGTGTTGCCAATTGGACAACTTGGGCACTAAGTCGCCTGTGGACGCATAATTGTCCGGAAGTAAGCAGGGTCAGGGAAATTAACATGACAGAAAGTTCACATCAACACACCGAATTGTTGACACTGACGGCCGACATCGTCGCGTCGCACTTTGCCAACAACACGGTGGCGCCGGCCGATGTGCCCGGCGTGATCGAAAGCGTTTACGCCACGCTGGCCCGTCTGGGCACGCCGGCCGAAGCGCCGGCGCCAAAACTGGAACCGGCCGTGCCGATCCGTTCGTCGATCAAGCCGGACTATATTGTCTGCCTTGAAGACGGGAAGAAGCTGAAGATGCTGAAGCGGCACTTGATGACCCGCTATGGCATGACGCCCGATGACTATCGCGCCAAGTGGGGCCTGCCCGCCGACTATCCGATGGTGGCGCCCAACTATGCCGAACAGCGGCGCACGCTGGCCAAGTCGATCGGCTTGGGCACCAAGCGCACCGGCAAGCCGCGCGGTCGCCCCAGAAAGAACCCGGCGTAAGAACCCGGCGTAAGAACCCGGCGTAAGATGCTGGCAGGCCGGTACGGCGAGCCCGCGGGGAGGAGGGTCCCCCAGGCTGGACATCCCGGCAGATGATTGCACCGCTTGCTCCCGCCGGTCTTGGCCCTTAATTGGAGGGACGAGCCCGGCGGGAGAAAACAGCATGTCGACGCCCATCGATATCGAGGCCTTGTGCCTCAAGAAGGGCCTGCGCATCACCGAGCAGCGCCGCGTGATCGCACGCGTGCTGTCGGGCGTGACCGACCATCCGGACGTCGAGGAACTGCACAGGCGTGTTGCCGACGTGGACCCGCGCATATCAATCGCGACCGTCTATCGCACCGTGAAGCTGTTCGAGGAGGCCGGCATCCTGGAGCGCCACGAGTTCCAGGGCGGGCGTTCTCGTTATGAAACGGTGACGGAAGGCCATCACGACCATCTGATCGATATCGACAGCGGGGACGTCATCGAGTTCCATGACCCCGACATCGAGGAACTGCAGAAGCGCATCGCCGAGCGGCTCGGCTATCGCCTCGTCGACCATCGCATGGAGCTCTATGGTCAGGCGCTCAAGAAGCGCAATTGAGCCGTGCCGGCAGCCGGTTGGGCCGGGCTGATGCGCGCACCGCCGCCGCAGCGCCGCCCGGCCGCCCGGCGCCGTTTTGCCGCCATGCGAACAACGGTGGGCGCCGTGGCGACCGCCGCCGCCACAATCCCGGTCGAGATCCTGCTGCGCGCCGTCACCTTGCGCAACCAGCCTTATCTGCCCTTCCTGTTCCACCGTGGCCTGTCGCGCGCCATGGGCGTGGGCATCCGCACCCATGGCCAGCCGGCAGCAGGCGCACCGGTGCTCTACGTCGCCAATCATCTGAGCTGGTCCGACATTCCGGTGCTGGGCGCACGGATCCGGGCCAGCTTTGTGGCCAAGTCCGAAGTTGCCGGCTGGGGCCCTGTCGGCTGGCTGGCCAGCTTTGCCCGCACCGTCTATGTGACGCGGGATCGCCGCCACAGCACGGCTGCCCAGAAGAACGAGATTGCCGATCGGCTGCGGGCTGGCGGCTCGATCATCCTTTTCCCCGAAGGCACCAATGGTGATGGCACGTTCGTGCTGCCGTTCAAATCGGCGCTGTTCTCGGTGGTGGATGATGTGCCGGGGTTGATCGTGCAGCCGGTGACGCTGGCCTACACGCGGGTCAACGGCCTGCCGGTGACCCGCCGGCAGCTGCCCGATCTGGCATGGGTGGGCGAGACCGAGCTTGCCCCACACGCCGTGGGTTTCATTGGCCTGGGGCGGGTGACGGCCGAGCTGTTGTTCCACCCGCCGGTGGACCCGGCAGCCTTTGCCGACCGCAAGGCGCTGGCGCGGCATTGCCAGCAGACCATTGAAGCGGGCTATCGTCGGCTGATGCGCGGTGAGGCCATTGTTGACGGATGACCACCGCCGCCAAACCGGTTATGGGAGGCAAAACAGCCGGAGCCGGAAACCCCCCGTGACGTCTTCCACACAAACGCCTCGATCCGGGGATCGCCCGCGCCGCTATCATGTCAAGTCGTTCGGCTGCCAGATGAACGTCTATGACAGCGAACGCATGGGTGACCTGCTGAGCGCCGAGGGCATGGAGGCGGTGGCCAGCCCGGACGATGCCGACATCGTGGTGCTGAACACCTGCCACATCCGCGAGAAGGCAGCCGAGAAGCTCTATTCCGACATTGGCCGCCTGAGGACGGCGCGGGCCGATGGCACCCGCCCCACCATCGTGGCGGCTGGCTGCGTGGCCCAGGCCGAGGGCGCGGAGATCGCGGTGCGCGCGCCGGCGGTGGACGTGATCGTCGGGCCGCTGGCCTATCACCGCCTGCCGGACCTGTTGCAGCAGGCCGAAGGCGGGCGCGTCATCGACATCGACATGCCGCCGGTGCCCAAGTTCGATGCCTTGCCGCAGCGCCGGGCAGCGCAGGCGAGCGCCTTTCTCACCGTGCAGGAGGGCTGTGACAAGTTCTGTTCCTTCTGCGTGGTGCCTTACACGCGTGGGGCCGAGACCAGCCGGCCGGCGAAGGACCTGCTGGCCGAGGCGGAGGCGCTGGTGGCGCGCGGGGTGAAGGAAATCACACTGCTGGGCCAGAATGTGAATGCCTATCATGCCAAGGATCTGGGTGGGCTGTCGCTGGCCGGTCTGATCCGCGAACTGGCCGCCATCGATGGCCTCAGGCGGATCCGGTACACCACCAGCCATCCACGCGACATGAGCGACGATCTGATTGCTGCCCACGCCGATGTCGACAAGCTGATGCCCTATCTGCACCTGCCGGTGCAGTCAGGCTCCAGCCGCATCCTGAAGGCGATGAACCGGGCCCACACGCGTGAGAGCTATCTGGCGACACTGGCCCGGTTGCGGGCGGCCCGGCCCGATATCGCGCTGTCCGGCGATTTCATCGTTGGCTTCCCCGGCGAGACCGATGCCGATTTCGAGGACACGCTGTCGATCGTGCGCGAGGTCCAATATGCCGCCGCGTTCAGCTTCAAGTACAGCATCCGCCCCGGCACGCCGGCCGCCACGATGGCCGATCAGGTGCCGGAGGATGTGAAGGACGCGCGTCTTGCCCGGCTGCAGGCCGCGATCACGGCAGGCAGCCTCGCCTTCAACCGCAGCACCATCGGCCGGCACTGCGAGGTGCTGCTCGAACGGCCCGGCCGCAAGCCTGGCCAATTGATCGGCAAGACGCCGTGGCTGCAATCGGCGGTGGTTACCATCCCCGGCGCGGCTATCGGCGACATCGTTGCTGTCGAAATTGTCGGCGCCATGCCCAACAGCGTGGAAGCCGTGGCCATCACCCCTCAAGCAGATCCGCAAACCAGGGAAGGTATTGCCGCCTGATGTCGAAGAAGCCCCAGCGCGGCGCGCTCGCCGCCACCGATCGCGTCAAGCTGGAGATCGCCTTCGACAAGGTGCAGCTGCTGGGGCCGCTGTTCGGGCAATATGATCAGAATCTCATCGCACTCGAAGGCCAGCTCGGCGTCTATATCAGCGCGCGCGGCAACCGGGTTGTGGTGGAAGGCGAGGCCGACGCCGCTGCCCGCGCCCGCGACGTGCTGGCCGGCCTCTACAACCGGCTGCTGAAGGGCGAGCAGATTGATACCGGTGACGTGATCGGCGCGGTTGCCATCGCCTCTGACCCGTCGCTCGAGGGGCTGATCCATGCCGAGACGGGCACGGCGCCCACGGCGGCCATCCGCACCCGCCGCAAGACCATTGTCGCGCGCTCCCCCACCCAGGTGCGTTACATCGAGGCGCTCAGCAACGCCGACGTGATCTTCGCCCTCGGCCCGGCCGGCACCGGCAAGACCTATCTGGCGGTTGCCCAGGCGGTGAGCCAGCTGATTTCGGGCTCGGTGGACCGGCTGATCCTGTCGCGCCCGGCGGTGGAGGCGGGCGAACGGCTGGGCTTCCTGCCCGGTGACATGAAGGAAAAGGTCGACCCCTATCTGCGTCCGCTCTATGACGCGCTCTACGACATGCTGCCCGCCGAGCAGGTGGAGCGGCGGCTGGCGTCGGGCGAGATCGAGATCGCGCCGCTGGCCTTCATGCGTGGCCGCACGCTGGCCCATGCCTTCATCATCCTCGACGAAGCACAAAACACCACGCCGCTGCAGATGAAGATGTTCCTGACCCGTTTTGGCGAGCGCAGCCGCATGGTCATCTGCGGCGACCCGAACCAGGTCGACCTGCCGACGCCGGGCGCTTCCGGTCTGGCTGATGCCGTGCAGCGGCTGGACGGCATCCAGGGCATCAGCACGCTGCGCTTTTCGTCGAAGGAAGTCGTGCGCCATCCGATCGTGGGCCGCATCGTTGATGCCTATGAAGGGCCCCAGAAGGATCTGGCCAGGGACGCCTGATGCTGGTGGTGGACGCCGATATCGTGGCCGGGGACTGGCCGGCGGAGGTGGACTGGCCAGCGTTGGCGCGTGCCGCCGTGGCCGCTGCGATCGCGCAAACCCCGCATGCCGAATTGGCCAACGCGCCGATGGCGGTGGAAGTGGCAGTGCGCCTGACCGATGATGCCGAGGTGCACACGCTGAACCGCCAGTATCGTGACAAGGACAAGCCGACCAACATCCTTTCCTTCCCCATGCTGGCGCCCGACATGCTGGTCGGTATGTCCAGCAGCAAGGATGGGGCCAACACCGACGATGGCGAGGTGCTGCTGGGCGACATGGTGCTCGCCCATGCCACCGCGGCACGCGAGGCACAGGCAAAGGGCTGGCCGCTGGCGGCCTATTGCCAGCATCTGATTGTCCACGGCACCCTTCACCTGCTAGCCTATGACCACGAACTGGGTGAGGCACAGGCCAATCACATGGAGGCGCTGGAACGCGCCGCCTGTGCGGCCCTGGGCCTGCCCGATCCGTACGAAGGATGAAGACACACCATGCCCGAGGGCGACAGTAGCGGCGACAGCCAAAGCCGTGAAAATCCGGCTCGATTGCGCAGCGGCCGCTGGCTCAGGCCGCTCAGGAGCCTGTTCAGCCGCAGCGCCGAGCCATCGCTGCGCGAGAGCCTTGAAGAGGCCATCGATGAGGCCGAAGCCGACGGCGACACGGTTCAGCCCGGGGAGGCCAGCGCCGATCTGGGTCCCGTCGAGCGCGCCATGCTGCGCAACATGCTGCACCTTGGCGAGGCCACGGCCGGCGACATCGCGGTGCCGCGCGCCGACATCATCAGCTTCGACGCGGAGGCCGGCTTTGCCGCCCTGGTCGAACTGTTCCGCGACGCAGGGCACAGCCGGGTGCCGGTGTGGCGCGGGGACCGCGACAACATCATCGGCATGGTCCACGTGAAGGATGTCTATGCCCGCATTGCCGAGGGCTTTGGCGAGGGCAGGGTGACCCCGCCGGTGCAGTCCATTGAACCGTTGCTGCGCGAGGTGCTGTTCGTGCCGGCGGCCATGCGCATCGTGGATCTCCTCGCCCGCATGCGCGCCGGGCGCACTCACATGGCGATCATCATCGATGAATATGGCGGCTGCGACGGCCTGCTGACCATCGAGGATCTGGTCGAGGAGATCGTCGGCGACATCGAGGACGAGCACGACGAGGATGAAGCCGCACTGATCCAGGAGGTGGGTGATCGGCTGTGGGAAGCCGATGCCCGCCTGCCGATCAGCGAGCTGGAGGAAACCCTTGGCGGCAGTCTGGCCGAGGATGTCGGTGAGGAAGTCGATACGCTGGGCGGTCTGGTCTTCATGCTCGCCGGCCGCGTCCCCGCACCGGGGGAAAGCGTGGACCACCCGGCCGGCTGGCGCATCGAAGTCATCGACGGCGACCCGCGGATGGTGAAGCGGCTGCGCATCCAGCCGGCCACCTGATTCGCGGACCTTCTAATCCCGCTGACCAAAGAGCGCGCTGCCGACCCGGACCACGGTGGAGCCGAGCAGCGTCGCCGTTTCATAATCGCTGGACATGCCCATCGACAGGCCGTTGAGGCCAAGCCGCCTGGCGTGTTCGGCCAGCAGGGCGAAATAGGGCGCTGGCTCCCGATCAGCGGGCGGCACGCACATCAGGCCAACGATGTTCAGGCCCGCCTCGCGCGCCTGTTCCAGCAGCGCCGGCAGATCGGCAATCGCGCAGCCGCCCTTCTGGTCTTCGTCACCGATGTTGACCTGCAGATAGCAGGCCGGGCGCTTGCCCGCCGACGCCTGTGCCTTGGCCAGCGCCGCCACCAGCGACGGGCGGTCGACGCTGTGGATGACGTCGAACAGCGCCACCGCATCGGCTGCCTTGTTCGATTGCAGCTGGCCGACGAGGTGGAGAACGATTCCGGGCGTTTCGGCGAGCAGGGCCGGCCACTTGCCCTGGGCTTCCTGCACGCGGTTTTCGCCGAAGTGGCGCTGACCGGCGGCGATGAGGGGCCGGATGGCATCGGCGTCGAAGGTCTTGGAGACCGCAACCAGCAGGGGCTGTTCGGCACGGCCGGCGTCGCGGCAGGACCGAGCCAGCCCGGCCGTCACTGCGGCAAGCCGTTCAGATGCGCCCTCCATGCAATCAGAAAGCGATGCGAGTGCCCACGTAGACCGACTGGTCGTCCTTGTTGGGGACGAGCAGGGTGGGCGGTTCCGGCGCGATGCGATAGCGCACGCCGCCCGTGACAGACAAGCGCGGCGCCACCTTGTAGGCGCCGCCCAGTTCCAGCGAATAGCGGCGCGACAGCGGCGCAAAGGCCAGCGGCTGGCCCTGCTCGGCCGTGCCTTCAAGGCGGGTGCGCCACTTGCTGCCGCCATAGGACAGGCCAAGGTTGACAGCGTCGGTCATCTGGCCCGCCAGCGGGGCGGTGAGCGCCGGCTCCGCATGGCTGTAACCGGTATCGACCGCAAAGCCCTGCCAGCCCAGCGAGACATTGACGCCATAGCCGCGCGGTACCACGAACTGCTCCACCGGCGCAGCGGCCTTGGAGCGATCCAGCATCGGGGTGGCGACCCGGGCGGCGACGCCCAGCGACAGCGAACGGCGGCTATCGGCCTGGCCCGATGGGGTGAAGCGGAATCCGCTGGACGACAGGGTTTGCGGTTGCGCCGGTGCGCCTGGCGCCGTGAAGGTGAAGCGCCCGAATTCGCCCACCTGCGGCTGGAACGGCGTGATCGGCGGTTCTGCCACCAGGCGCTGTTTCGGAGCGCGGTTGGGCTTGGCGGCCATCGCCGGGGTGGCAAGGCTGGCACCCAGCAGCGCGCACAGGGCGGCGGCCGCCAGCACGTGAAAGGCTGGGCGCAGACGCGCGCACGAAGGCGCAACCGAGTCGGCCGCAAGGGTCATCACCGGATTCTTACCAACAGCCATGCCGTTCGCCCATATGCGTTTGGACGTAGCCGCAAGATGAACAGCGGCGCCTCGGCGCTTTTGTTGGCGGCTGTGGCCGACTCCACACACAGGCCGGGTTTGCCGATGGCGAGACCCCAGCCTTGTCACGGGTCTTGTCACAGGCCTTGGCATTGGGCTTGGCGGGCGCGGTGCAACATGGCAGAAGGCCCCCACGTTGACCGTGCGCCGGGCCGATGGGCGGGCTGCACGCTTCAGGAAGGGCCTGTCATGCGGCGAATTGCTACCCTGGTCTTGCTGTCCGCCGTGGCGGTGCTGGCGCCGGCCTGCGGGTCGAAGAAGCCCAAGCTGGCGGCAGAGGCGCCGCCCCGCATCACCACGATCGGCATCAACGCCTATCTGTGGCGCGCCGCACTCGATACCATCGGGTTCATGCCGCTGGCCCAGGTTGATTCCAATGGCGGCGTGATCATTTCCGATTGGTATGTCTCCCCGCAGAGCGCCAATGAACGGGTGAAGGTGACGATCACCGTGCTGGACACCGTGCTGCGTGCCGATGCCTTGAAGGTGAATGTGCAACGCCAGACGCTGGGCGCCACCGGCTGGACTGAAGCCAACGTGCGCGCCGGCACCGTGCAGAGGCTTGAGGAAACCATTCTTGCCAAGGCCCGAGACCTGCGCCGGGCTGCAGTGGCCCCCGGCCGCTGATCGAGCGCCGCACGTTCTGAACGCTGAAAGCCAGAACCATGTCCCGTTTTGATCACCAGGCCGCGGAAGCCCGCTGGCAGGCGGCGTGGGACGCCGCCCATAGCTTTGCCGCGCGCAACGACAGCCCCAAGCCCAAGGCCTATGTGCTTGAGATGTTTCCCTATCCTTCGGGGCGCATCCACATGGGCCATGTGCGCAACTACACGATGGGCGATGTGGTGGCGCGCACCCGCCGGGCGCAGGGCTTTGAAGTGCTGCACCCGATGGGCTGGGATGCCTTCGGCATGCCCGCCGAGAATGCCGCCATGGAAAAGAAGGTCCATCCCGGTGAATGGACGCGCGCCAACATCGCGGCAATGCGGGCCCAGCTGAAGCGGCTGGGCTTCGCGCTTGATTGGAGCCGCGAGCTCGCCACCTGCGAGCCGGATTATTATGGCCAGGAACAGGCGCTGTTCCTCGATCTGCTGGCCGCCGGCCTTGTCTATCGCAAGGAAAGCGCGGTGAACTGGGATCCGGTCGACATGACCGTGCTGGCCAACGAGCAGGTGATCGATGGCCGTGGCTGGCGATCCGGCGCCCTGGTTGAACGCCGCAAGCTGTCGCAATGGTTCCTGAAGATCACCGATTTTGCCGACGATCTGCTGGACGGGCTGCAGACGCTCGACGCCTGGCCGGAAAAGGTGCGGCTGATGCAGGAAAACTGGATCGGCAAGTCCACCGGGCTGATGTTCACGTTCGAGGTCGCCGAAGGCGGCGCCTTCGACGTGTTCACCACCCGGCCTGACACACTGTTCGGTGCCAGCTTTGCTGCTATCGCGGCCGATCACCCGCTGGCGCAGCGCTGTGCCGCCGACAATCCGGCGCTGGCGGCCTTCATTGCCGAATGCCAGGCCGGCGGCACCGCGGCGGCCGATATCGAGACCCAGGAAAAGAAGGGCTTCGACACCGGCCTGTCGGTGATCCATCCGCTGGATGGCACCATCCGCCTGCCGGTGTTCGTCGCCAATTTCGTGCTGATGGACTATGGCACCGGCGCGCTGTTCGGTTGCCCGGCGCATGACCAGCGTGACCTGGAATTTGCCCGCAAGTATCAGTTGCCGGTGACGCGCGTCGTGGCGGCAGAGGGCGAGGCGACGACCCCCATCGCCGGTGACGCCTATACCGGCGGCGGGCGCATGGTGAACTCACGCTGGCTCGACGGGATGACTGCCGGTGAGGCGCGCGCTGCCGTCATCGCCCGCGCCGAGGCCGAAGGCTGGGGCAAGCCGGTCACCCAATATCGTCTGCGCGACTGGGGGGTGAGCCGCCAGCGCTACTGGGGCACGCCGATCCCGATCATCCATTGCGAGGTCTGCGGTGTCGTGTCGGTGCCGAAGAAGCAGCTGCCGGTGACACTGCCCGAGGATGTGAGCTTCGACATTCCCGGCAATCCACTGGAACGCCATCCCACGTGGAAGCATGTGGACTGCCCGCAGTGTGGCAAGCCCGCGCTTCGCGAGACCGACACGCTTGATACATTTGTCGATTCGTCGTGGTATTTCATCCGCTTCGCCAGTGCGCCACAGGATCGCCCGTTCGATCCGGCGGTGGCTGCCGAATGGCTGCCGGTTGGCCAGTACATCGGCGGGGTGGAGCATGCGATCCTGCACCTCCTCTACGCACGCTTCTGGACTCGCGCCCTGCAGCGCATCGGGCAACTTGACGTGGCGGAGCCGTTCGCCGGACTGTTCACCCAGGGGATGGTGACCCACGAAACCTATTCACGTCTGCAGGGCGAAGGCCTGCCGCCGATCTGGTTCGCCCCGGAGGATGTGGAGCGAACCGCTGCCGGCGCCACGTTGAAGGCCGATGGCCAGCCCGTCGAAGTGGGCCGGGTCATCAAGATGTCGAAATCCAAGAAGAATGTCATCGATCCCGATGCCATTCTGGGCCGCTATGGCGCTGATGCGGTGCGCTGGTTCATGCTGTCGGACAGCCCGCCGGATCGTGACCTCGCCTGGTCCGAAGCCGGCATTGATGGTGCCTGGCGCTTCGTGCAGCGCGTGTGGCGACTGGCCGAGGACAATGCGACAGCCCTGGAGGGTGCCGCAGACGGCAAGCTTGATCGCATCGTTCATCGGACCATTGCGGCGGTGACAGGCGACATCGACAGGCTGCAGTTCAACAAGGCCGTAGCCCGCCTCTATGAGCTGGTGGGCGCGCTGGAGCGCAGTGCCGCTGGCCCGAGCCGCCGCGCCGGCGTTCTGACCGTGGTGCAGCTGGTGGCCCCGATGGCGCCGCACCTGGCGGAAGAAGCGTGGGTGCTGATGGGCCAGACCGGTCTTGTATGTGATGCGCCCTGGCCAGTGGCTGATCCGGTACTGCTGGTCGATGATGAGGTGACCATCGCGGTGCAGGTGAACGGCAAGCTGAAGGGAGATTTCACCGCGGCCAAGGGCAGTGACAGGGCGTCGCTGGAGGCTTTGGCGTTGCAACTGCCCGGCGTGCAGCGCACCCTTGACGGCGCCGCCCCAAAGAAGATCATCGTGGTTCCCGATCGCCTGGTGAATATCGTTGCCTGATCTGCGCCTTCCGTTTCTGCTGCTGGCCGGGTTTGCACTGGCAAGCTGCAACCTCAGCCCCGTCTATGGCGGCGGTGAACGGTCGGCCCCTGCAACGCTGTTGGCCGATATCGGTATCGCGCCGATTCCGGAGCGAGCCGGCTTCATGGTTCGCCAGGCGCTGGAAGATCAATTTGGTCGCACGGTGACCAATCCCCGCTATCGGCTGGAAGTGGTACTGGACGATCAGATCACCGCCTTCGGCTTGCGCGGTGACTCCTCGGCCGCGCGCGAGCGACGCACGCTGCGGGCCCGGTTCCGCCTGCTGGATGCCGCCACCAACCAGGTCTTGGTAGACGATAGCGCTTCCGCGGATGCCGGCATCGACCGCGTGAGCTCCAATTTCGCCGTGGTGGCAGCCGAAACCACGGCGCTGGAGCGCCTCTCTACCGACATCGCCCGCCAGATCAGCGCGCGCCTTGCCCGCTATGCCCGTGCCCGTGCCGGCTGAGCCGGCTGCCTTCGCGCGGCCTGCATGAAGATCGACGTCGCTCGCGCAGCCGCCTTTGCCAGGCAATGGCCGGCCGAAATCAGACTGCTGTTGCTCCATGGGCCTGATGAGTCGGCGTCACGCGACATCGCCGGGCAGATCGTGGCCGGGCAGGCGGCGGCGGGCGTCGGCGTCACCGAGCTGATCGGCGCTGCTCTGAAGGGTGACCCGCAAGCGCTGGTGGCGGCGGTGACCAGCCTGTCCATGTTCGGCGATCGCGAGTTGCTGCGACTGGACGGGCTGGACGACGACGGGGTTGCCGCGGTGGAAGCATTGCTGGCCGGCCCGGACGGCCACCCGGTGCTGGCCGTGGCCGGCAGCCTGCGCAAGGGCAGCAAGCTGCTCGCATTGGCCGAGGCGGACAAGGCCATCGCTGCCTGCATCAACTATGAAGCCAGCGCGCGCGATGCGCCGCGGTTGGTGGCCGATATGGCGGCACCGTTGGGCCTGCGGCTTGATCGTGAAGTGGCCGAGAGCCTGTTTGATAGCGCTGGCGGCGATCGCCTGGTGCTTCGCCGGGAGCTGGAGAAATTCGCGCTCTACAAGGATGCGCAAGCAGAAGCCCCGCAGCGCTTGACGCTTGAGGACCTTGCGGCGCTGGGTATTGCAACCGGGGAGACCGAATTGTTCGCGCCCATCGGCGCCATTACCACGGGTGACATGCCGGCCACCGTTGATCTTGTGGGCCGCCTACCCGATGGTGTCGCCATCCCGCTGCTGCGTGCGCTTGAAAGGCGGTTCGCCCAGTTGGCCCAGTTTCGCGCCGAGGTGGACGCTGGCAAAAGTCCTGCCGCGGTGATCGATGGCGCTGGCCGCGCCATCTTCTTCAAGGAAAAGCCGTTTTATACCAAGGCGTTAGCGTCCTGGAGCCAGGCCGGTCTTGCTGCTGCGATGGCAGACGTGCTGGGCGCGGAACGGGCTGTGAAGGCCCGTGGTGGGATCGCCGATCTGGGTGTGCAGGAGCTTCTGCTTGACCTTGCGCGGCGCGCTGCTGCTGGCCGTCCTGACCGTCGTTGAGCGGCGGGCTGATCAGCCAAGTGAGGCGCCCAACCTGGCACAGAGCAGGTCGAGCTGGTCAAGATCTGCAAAACGGATGGTGAGGCTGCCGCTGCTGGCACCGGGCGCAATCGACAAGGCCACCGGCATGCCGAGGGATTCGGCCAGCTGCTCTTCCAGGGCTTCGCTGTTGGGATCATTTGCGGCGGTCCCTGGAGCGGCGGCGCTCTTCCCGCTGCGGGCGGGCGCACGGCCGCCGGCCACCAGCTGCTCCAGCGCACGAACAGAAAGGCCCTGCGCTACCGCCCGTTCGGCCAGCGTTTCGGCATCGGGCGCTCCGACCAGCGCGCGCGCGTGCCCCATGGACAGCTTGCCGGCTTCGACCAACGCCTGAACGCCAGCAGGAAGATCCAGCAATCGCAACAGGTTGGTGAGGTGGCTGCGTGACTTGCCGACAATGTCGGCCAGCGCCGCCTGGGTGTGCCCGAAGTCGGCAATCAGGCGCTGGTAGCCACGGGCTTCCTCGATGGCGTTGAGGTCGGCGCGCTGGACATTCTCGATCAGGCCGATCTCCGCCACCTCGCGCTCGTCGAGCTCGCGTACCACCACTGGCATTTCGTGGAGGCCGGCAGCCTGGGCCGCGCGCCACCGCCGTTCGCCGGCGATGATCTGGTGGCGCCCGCCGTGTGGGCGGACCAGGATCGGCTGCAATATGCCGTGTGCCCTCACGGAGGCGACCAGTTCGGCCATGGCCTCATCATCGAAGTGGCGGCGCGGCTGGGATGGATTGGCGGTGATGTCGGCGACAGGCAGACGTAGCACGCCCGGCGCGGTGGCCGATGGCGGCGTGGCGATGTCATCAAGCAGGGCGGACAACCCCCGACCAAGGCCGGCCTTGCGCTTGTTGTCGGTCATCACCCCCCCCTTTTCATGCCGCCAGCGTCGGCTCGACCCGGTCCAGCAGTTCGCGGGCCAGTGCCAGATAGGCCTCTGACCCGGCACAGCGGCTGTCATAGATCAGCGCTGGCACGCCGTGGCTCGGCGCTTCCGACAGGCGGACATTCCGCGGCACCTGGGTCTTCATCACCTTGGCGCCCATGACGGCGCGGACATCGGCGCACACCTGATCGGACAGGCGATTACGGCGATCCACCATCGTGAGGACGATGCCGAGCAGTTCGAGCCGGCGATTGAGACCGCCCTTGACCCTGTCGATGGTACCCAGCAACTGCGACAGACCTTCCAGGGCAAAGAACTCGCTTTGGAGTGGCACCAGGACGGCATCAGCGGCCACGAGCGCATTGACGGTGCCCAGCCCGAGTGACGGCGGGCAGTCGATCAACACGAAATCATACGGCGGCAAGGTGGCCAGTGCATCTGCCAGCCGTTGCGAGCGCCGATCCGCATCGACAAGCTCTACCTCCGCACCAGACAGCGAGGCCGTGGCTGGCAGCAGCGACAGCCCCGGAATGCGGGTTTCGCGCACGGCAGCGCCGGCAGATGACGTGCCGATCAGCACCTCATACAGGGATGGCTCCCTGCCCTTGCGATCAAGGCCGAGGCCGGTCGAGGCATTGCCCTGCGGATCGGCATCCACCACCAGCACGCGTTTGCCAATCGCGGCCAGGGCCGTTGCCAGGTTGACCGCGGTGGTGGTCTTGCCCACGCCGCCCTTCTGATTGGCGATCGCAATGATCATTGGCACTTCACCTCTGACGTCTTACGGCCGTGGCGACAACTATCCTGGCATTGGAATCGGTGCGGCTGGGAATCAGCTCATGATCAAAGTGGAACCGCTTTGCTGCGCTGGCAAGCTCTTCCTGCACCTTTGCACCCTTTGGCAGCAGCCAGCGGGTCCTTGGACCGGAAAAGCGCAGCCCCCAATCGAACAAGGTCTCAAGTGCCGCGGCCGCTCGCGCCGTAATGATGTCGTATCGGTCCTGCTTCAGCGCCTCGATCCGGACATTGGCGACGGTCACCTGGTCAGCAACCCCAGTTTCCCGGGCAACCTCTTCAAGGAATCGGCACTTCTTGCCGATTGACTCGACCAGCACCAACTGTGCCTGAGGGTCGAGAATGGCGATCACCAGGCCCGGGAAGCCGCCACCGGCACCGATGTCGAGCCATTCCTTCCCTGCTCCGGCAAGCGGTAGCAGTTGGGCCGAATCAAGGAAATGCCGTTCCCAGATGTGGGGAAGGGTAGAGGGGCCGACGAGATTCATGCGCTGCTGCCAGTCCGCGAGAAGGGCGGCATAGCGATCCAGCTTGGCCAATGTTTCACGTGAAACATCGAAGGCTTCGGCGAAGGCCGTCCGCTCCGCGGTGTTCACGGGTCAGGCTGCCCTGCGCGAGGCATAAGGGAGAAGCGCAACCAGCGCGGCTGGCGTGACCCCAGGAACGCGGCTGGCAGCGCCGATCGTTGCGGGACGCGTGCGGGTCAGTCGCTCCACCATCTCGGTGGACAGGCCCGCAATTGTCGAGAAGTCGATGTCCGGGGGCAGGGTCAGCCCCTCATCGCGCCGCAGCGCAGCGACGTCAGCCTCCTGCCTCGCGACGTAGGCTGCATAGCTTGCGTCAATAACCAGCCGGTTGAGCAGCGTGTCGGAGATGACGGCGAGCTCTGGCCAGACCTGCCGGGCGGCAGCCACATCAACGGCGGGAAAGCGCAGCCATTCGAAGAGGCTGCGGACCTGGCCGTCCTGTCGGACTGCGATACCGTGAGCCGCGAGCTGGTGAGGACTGGCCGATAGCTGGGCCAGCAACTGACGCGCCGCGGCCCTCTCCAGTTCTGACCGGGCAAAGATGGCGGCGCGGTCGCCATGCAACAGTCCAAGGCGAATGCCGATCGGCGCCAGTCGTTCGTCCGCGTTGTCGGCGCGCAAGCGCAAGCGATACTCGGCGCGGCTGGTGAACATCCGGTAGGGCTCTGCGACGCCATGTGTGACAAGGTCGTCGATCATCACGCCGATATAGGCTTGTGTTCGGTCGATCTCGAGTGACTCGAGCCCGAGAGCTGCTGCGGCTGCATTGGCACCGGCGACGAGTCCCTGGGCTGCTGCTTCCTCATAGCCCGTGGTGCCGTTGATCTGGCCGGCAAGAAACAGGCCCTTGATGTCCTTGCAGGCCAGCGCGGGTGTCAGTGCCCTTGGATCAACATGATCATACTCGATGGCATAGCCAGGACGCAGGATGCGCGCGCGCTCCAGGCCCTTGATGGTGGCGATGAAGCGCTCCTGCACGTGCAGCGGTAATGACGTGGACAAGCCGTTGGGGTAGATGGTGATGTCGTCGTAGCCTTCTGGCTCCAGGAAGATCTGGTGGCCATCGCGGTCGCCAAAGCGCACCACCTTGTCTTCAATCGAGGGGCAATAACGCGGGCCAACCGAATTGATGTGGCCGCCATAGAGCGCCGATTCTCCCAGATGATCACGGATGATCCGGTGAGTGCGCGCGTTGGTCCGCGTGATGGCACAGGGAAGTTGTGGCCTCACCGCGCGAGGCAATCCTGGCGCAAAGCAGGGATCGTCAGCGTCGCCATGTTGAAATTCGAGGCAAGCCCAGTCGATGGTCCGTCCGTCCAGTCGCGCCGGCGTTCCGGTCTTCAGGCGACTTACCGGCAATCCCATGAGGCGCAGGGCGCTGCCCAGATTGGACGCCTCGGCGCCAACGCGGCCGCCGGCCTGGCGCTGGGCGCCCATGTGCATCACGCCCCCCAGAAACGTGCCAGTGGTCAGGACAACCGAGGGTGCCAGCAGGGGCCCGATACTGGTCTCGACTCCAGCAATGACGCCATCCGCCATCCTGAGAGCCTGTACCGAAGCCGGAACCAGTGTCAGCGTCGCCAGTTCCGCCAGGGCCTCAGCCATCGCTGCACGGTACAGGCGGCGATCGACCTGCGACCGGGGACCGTGCACGGCCGGACCCTTGGAGCGATTGAGCAGACGGGATTGGAGGCGGGCAGCATCAGTCACGCGACCCATGATGCCGCCCAGCGCCGCGATCTCGGTGACGAGGTGGCCCTTGCCAATGCCGCCAACCGCCGGATTGCAGCTGAGTGTGCCGGGGTCGTCAGGCCGCAGGGTGACAAGTGCCACGCGCGCACCACGGCGAGCCGCCGCAGCGGCAGCCTCGCAACCAGCATGACCGGCGCCGACAACGATGACGTCGAAGCTTTGCATGGCCTGCTCCATAGCGATTCGGAGGCGATGTTTCACGTGAAACATCACACCATCGCTACTTGCCGATGCAGAAGCGACTGAAGATCCGGTCTAGAACGTCGTCCACCCCAACCCGGCCAGCAATGCGACCAAACGCGTGGGCTGCAACCCGCAGGGCTTCGGCGCGCAAGACTGGCTCACAGGCCTCTGCAGCTTCCCGCAAGGCCGACTCGGCCTCAGCGAATGCTGCACGATGGCGCGCGTGGGACAGCAGTGCAGGCTCGCCGGGCCGAAGGGTGACAGACGCCCATGCGGCCAAGTGCTGCCGCAATGCCGGCAGCCCCGATCCCGTCTGAGCCGACACGGCAATTGAACCGGTGGGCGCTGGTGCCCGAAGCCCCAGATCGCTCTTGTTGATGACCAATAATCCCGTCGGCAGGACCTCTGGTACCGTATCTGGGGTAACCACCGTAACCACGAGGTCTGCAGCTGCGGCGCGTTTTCGCGCCCGGGCAATGCCCTCCGCCTCAACAGGATCCTGAGTTTCCCGCAGGCCCGCTGTGTCAATCAGCACGGCCGCCATGCCGTCAAGATCAAGCGGTACTTCCAGCGCGTCGCGGGTGGTACCAGCGATTGGCGTGACAATGGCAACATCGCGCATCGCCAGCGCGTTGACCAGACTGGACTTGCCAACATTGGGCGCTCCGGTGATGGCAATGGTCAGCCCGTCGCGGATCCGGGCGGCGCGGCTGGCATCGGCGACCAGTCCACCCAGCTCATCGGCCATCGCCAGCAACTGGTGGCGCGCGGCCTCGTCGATACGGTTGGCGACATCAGCCTCATTTTCGGCGAAATCGAGCGCCGCTTCCGCTTCGGCCAAGACATCGATGCAGCGTATCCGCCAGGCTTCCGCAAGCTGGGTGAGGGCGCCGCCAGTGAGTGCCAGCGCCTGCTCTCGTTGGCTCTGCGTTTCCGCCGCAATCAGATCGGCGAGGCCCTCCACCTGGGCCAGATCCATCCGGCCGTTTCCAAAGGCACGTCGGGTGAACTCCCCGGGGTCGGCCAGCCTGACACCAGGCAGCGCCAGCAGCGCGTCAATCACTGATGCAACTACGGCCGGTCCGCCGTGGAGATGGAGTTCCGCGAGGTCTTCGCCGGTTGCGGTTGCCGGACCGGGGAAGACCACGACCATTGCCGAATCCAGCAGCTTGCCGGTGGCCGGATCATGCAGCGGACGCAACGACAGCCGCCGCGGGGCGGGCAACCGACCAGTCAATCTGGAGACGCGGTCATGCGCGCCGGGGCCTGATACGCGCACGACGGCGATGGCGGATGGTGGCCGGCCACTGGCCAGCGCCACGATCGTGTCGGTCATCGCTGCCCGGTCAATTCTGCGGAGGCTTGGGGATGCCTGCCATGAACAGCTTCTGCCATTGCTCGAAACTGCCAGCGATGCCAGGTGCCCAGGTTCGCATCATCCGTTCCCAATCAGCTGGGGTGATGCCATCGGTGATCGCTGTCCGCATGCGGTCAAGGTAAAGGTCGTGCAGCGGTTTGAGGTCAGGCAGGCCGAAAAAGGCCCGTGCCTCTTCCGGGGTGCAATCGATATCGAAGCTGATCTTCATTGGCGCTTTGCCTCACTGGCGTTGTCGTTTTAGTGTATCGGCAAGCGGAGTGATGCCGCAAGCGCTTGCTGATTCGGAGATAAAGCGAAGCAACGTCAATCTCTTACCGCGCAGCATGGGAGGGCAGCATGAAGGCGATCCGGATCGGTGTCCACGGCGGCCCCGAGGTGATGCAGTGGCAGGACATCAGCCTCCCTGCCCCCGGCCCTGGTGAAGTGCAGTTGCGGCACACAGCCATTGGCCTGAACTTCATCGATACCTATCACCGGTCAGGCCTCTACCCAATGGCGCTGCCGAACGGCCTTGGCCTTGAAGCGGCTGGTGTCGTCGAGGCGGTGGGCGCAGGCGTCTCGCTGCCCGTTGGTGCACGCGTCGGCTATTGTTGGGGGCCGATCGGGGCCTATGCGACCCATCGCAACATCGCTGTGGCTGCCGTTGTGCCGTTGCCCGACGGGGTTCCAGACGAGATGGCGGCGGCGGGCCTGCTCAAGGGCTGCACCACCGAGTTCCTGGTCGAACGCTGCGCCAGGGTGAGAGCGGGTGACTGGGTGCTGGTCCCGGCGGCCGCCGGCGGCGTTGGCCTGCTGCTCGTGCAATGGTTGAAGGCCGTCGGCGCCACGGTCATCGCGGTGGCGGGCAGCGCCGAGAAGTTGGCCCTGGCGGCGGCGCATGGTGCGGATCACGGCCTGCTCGACATGGCGGACGTGGCGGCAGAGGTGCGGCGATTGACGGGCGGCCGTGGGGTGGATGCGGTGCTGGATGGCGTTGGCAAGGCCAGCTGGGAGTCAAGCCTCGACAGCCTGAAGCGGCGGGGCTTGATGGTCAGCTTTGGCAACGCATCTGGCCCAGTATCGGGCGTCGACCTTGGCATTTTGGCCCGCAAAGGCTCCCTGTTTGCAACCCGGCCGACCCTTTTCGACTATTATTCGACGGCAGAAGAGCGGCAGGAATTTGCTGGCAGGGTCCTTGGGATGGTGGCCAGCGGAAGCCTGAAAATCCAAATAAATCAGCGCTATAAACTGGAAGAGGCGGCCAGGGCGCATGAAGATCTGGCGGCCAGGCGCACAACCGGATCGACCATATTGCTGCCCTGATCAGGCCGTGGGTGCGGCCTACATCCCGACCATGGGCTGGATGATGGGGGCCACTTCATGCATGCCCTCCCAGATCATCTTGCCGGCAACATAGACAATGACCAGCAGGCCAACCCAGGCAATCCAGCGATAGCGTTCGATATACTGGGCGATGATGTTGGCGGCGATGCCCATCAGCGCCACGGAGAGCACCAGGCCAGCGATCAGGATGTCGGGATGCTCGCGCGCCGCACCGGCCACGGCCAGCACATTGTCCAGGCTCATCGACACGTCGGCCAGGGCCACCGACCAGGCGGCGGCCACGAAGCTCTTGGCGGCGGGCGGGGCATTGCTGGCCACGAAGTCGTCCCTGTCTCCGCCTGGCGCATCGATATAGGCGGCGCGCGGGTTGAGCTCGCGCCACATGCGCCAGGCCACCCATAGCAGCAGCAGCCCGCCTGCCAGAACAAGTCCAACAATCTGAAGCAGTTGGGTAACCGCCAGCGCAAAGCCGATGCGCAGGACCAGGGCTGCGATGATGCCGATCAGGATCACCTTCTTGCGCTGATCCGCCGGCAGTCCGGCAGCGAGCGCACCCACCACGATGGCATTGTCGCCGGCGAGCACCACGTCGATCAGCACCACCTGGGTAAAGGCGGCAATAGCGTCCGGGGTCAGCAGATGGGCGATATCCATGGCAGCCATGTAGGGCTAGTCGTGCGCTGGCGCCAGTGCCTGCTGATTGTCACTTGTTGGCCAGGGTCAGTACAAGATCCGTCAGATAATCGCGGCCTTTCATCAGGCTGTCGACGCGAATCCGCTCGTTGAGGCCGTGAATGCCGTTGCCATCGGTATCCAGGAACAGGCCAGGCGCGCCATAGACCGGGATGCCGATCGGCGCGATGAAGATCGCATCGGTGGCGCCGGTGCTCATCATTGCCGCCACGGGCACGCCGGGGAAATGGCGGGCGGCAATGTCGCGCATGGGTCCGATGATCGCCGGATTGAGCGGCGGCGCTTTTGCCAGCGGTCGCACCGGGGGTTTCAGGCTGACACTCACCTTGGCGTTGCCGATCACGCCTTCCAGATCCGCCTTCAGGGCATTGGGATCGGTGCCAGGGAACATGCGGCAGTTCACATTGGCGCGCGCCCGCTGGGCCAGCGCATTTTCGGCGTGCCCTGCCTCAAGCAGGGTCGCCACGCACGTGGTGCGCAGCACGCTGTGGTTGGTCGGATCGAGGGACACGATACGGTCGGCATCCCGGTCTTCCGGGTTGGCCAACAGGCGCTTCATCGCCGGCCCGACTGGTTCCGGCAACACGTTGGACAGCGTTGTGAAATAGCCACGCGTGGTGTCATTGAACTGCACCGGGAATTCGTGCGTGTTCACGGCGACCACGGCGCGGGCGAGATCGGTGATGGCATTGTCGGGGCGCGGCACGCTGCTGTGGCCGCCCGGATTGGTCGCTTCCAGCCAGAAATTCTGGACCGTCTTCTCGCCCACCTGCACGGCAAGGCCCTGCGGTTTGCCATCGGGGCCGTAACGGCCCCCACCTCCTTCGTTCAGGGCGAATTCCGCCATGATCAGATCGGGCCGGTTCTTCGCCAGCCAGTCGGCGCCGTTGAAGGCGTAGGTGGTTTCCTCTCCGCAGCTGAGCGCCAGCTTGATGGTGCGCTTCGGGGTGGCGCCGGCGGCCTTCAGGCGGATGAGAAGATCGGCCCAGATGGCGGCCTGCGCCTTGTCATCAAAGGTGCCGCGGCCATAGAAATAGCCATCTTCCTCGATCAGCTTGAACGGGCTGCGCGTCCAGTCTTCGGGTTTGGCGGCCACCACGTCGAGATGGCCCAACAGCAGCATCGGTTTCAGCTTCGTGCTGTTGCCCTTCAGATGGACGACGATGCCGCCCTCCTTGGGGAACTCTGGCGTGCTGAACAGCGTGACATCGCCATCGCCATAGCCGGCCGCCTTGAAGCGCACCGCCAGCTTTTCGGCCAGCGCCGTGCAGCTGCCGGTGGCGAGGCTGGTGTCTGTCTCCACCATTTCCTTGTAGAGCGCGCGGAAGGCGGGTTCGCCAGGCTGTCTGGTTTGGCCCTGCGCCTGGGCCGCCGAAAGGGCGATCAGAATGGCAAGAAGGGCAGCGCGCATCGGTTCAGTCCTCACTTGCCGGCGTAAGCGACGATGAGATCATGGAGATAGTCGCGCTCCTTCATGACGCCGGCCACCGAAATCCGTTCGTTGAGGCCGTGGACGCCATTGCCATCAGGCATCCCGAAGCGGCCGGGCATGCCATAGGTGGGCATGCCGGCAGCGTTCAGATAGCGGCCATCGGTGGCCCCCGTGCTCATGGTGGGCACCAGCGGGATGCCGGGGAAATGCTTCCTGGCCAGCGCCACGGCCGGGCCATACACCATGTCCGAAAGCGGCGGTGGCGGCGCGGCCTCCCTGGGGTTCTCACTGGCGCGCGGTGTCACCGTGATGCCGTTGTTGCCCAGCCGCTCCAATATCTGCCCGCGTACCTTTTCCACGCTTTCGCCGGGGAACATGCGGCAGTTCACATTGGCCTGGGCACGCTGCGGCAGGGCGTTGCGGGCATGGCCGGCATCCAGCATCGTCGCCACACAGGTGGTGCGCAGGGTGGAGTGCCAGCCCGGATCACGGGAAACAATCGCATCGGCATGGGCATCCGCCGGGTTGGCGAGCAGCGCCCGGATCGCCATGGCGGTATCGGCATCGCTGATCTTCGCCATCTCGGTGAAATAGGCGCGCGTCGTGTCCGACAGGATGATCGGGAAATCATTGCGCGCCAGCGAAACCAGGCCGTTGGCCAGTTCATAAATGGCGTTGTCGGGCCGCGGGCGGCTGCTGTGGCCGCCGGGATTGCGGGTTTCCAGCGTGAAATCCTGATAGACCTTCTCGCCGGCCTGAAAGGCCAGGCTCACCGGCTTGCCGTTGGCGTCCGCCTTGCCGCCGCCGCCTTCGTTCAGCACGAACTCCGCCGCGATCCAGTCGGGATGCTCTTCAACCAGCCACTTGGCGCCATTGAACGGCCCGCCTTCCTCGCCGCAGGTCAGCGCCAGCTTCACCGTGCGTTTTGGCGGCTTGCCGGCCTGCTTCAAGCGGATCATCGTGTCGGTGAAGATGGCGCCATGCGCCTTGTCGTCGGACACGCCGCGGCCACAGAACCAGCCGTTTTCCTCGATGAAGGTGAAGGGATCGCGCTCCCAGTCGGCCCGCTTGGCCTCCACCACGTCGAGGTGGGACAGCAGCAGGATCGCTTTCGCCTTCGGGTCACTGCCCTTCAGCGTCGCCACCAGCCCGCCATCCAGCGGGCGCTCGGCCGGGCCGGGGAACAGCTTGATATCCGCATCCATGTAACCCGCCGCCTTCAACCGCGCCGCCATCTGCTCGGCAGCCAGGTTGCAGCTGCCGCTGGATACGGTGGTGTTGGTCTCCACCAGCTCCTTGTAGAGCGCCCGGAAGACCTGCTGATCGGGGCGCAGCTGGGCCTGCTGGGCGGCCGCTGGAACGGCCATGGTGGCGGCCGTCAGGCCGACGAGCATCAGTCGCATGTTCACTCCCCCTCATATGCATGAAAGCCGGCAACCCGCCGCGGTGCAAGTGCAAACGCGGCTTCCCAGTCGGCCGCAAAACAGGCACCATATAGACATTGAAGGGGAGACCGTGTCGATGATCGCGTTGGTGGCGTCCGCTCTTGTGACTATGGCGTTGGCCGTGGCTGCCGTTGCACAGCCCGCCGAGCCGGAACCGCCGACAGCAGCTCCGATCCCGCCGCCAGAAGGGCCGGCCATGGCTGAACCGACCGTTGCGGCCGACCCGGCGGCGGCACTGAAGGCAGGGCAGCAGGCCGCAAAGGCACAGGTGGCTGCCGCCCGAAACGAAAAGCGGCTGGTGGCGGCTGAACGCAAGGCTCTCAGAACGAACGCCAAAACCGCAAAGGTTGAGAAGAAGTCGGCCGCCAGAACCGCCAAGGCCGCCAAGGCAGAAACCAGGGCTTCCGCAAAGCGCGCCAAGGCCGCCAGTGGCAAGCCCCGTGCCATCAAGAAGGCGGACAAGGCGGAAGCCAAGGCAACCAAGGCCAAGCTGAACAGCGCCAAGGTTGATGCGCGCACAGCCAAGGCCCGCGCCAGTAATGCAAAGGCCGAACGCAAGGTGCAGAATGCGCGCAAGGTCAATGCGATAAGCCGGACAGAGGCGGAACGGCTGCGCGCCCAGAGCGAATCACCGACCCAAGTGGCAACGCCGCCGGCGCCGCAGCCGGAAGATATTGTCAGCAATCCGCGTTGAAGCCGCGCAGCCGGCGCCTCCAATCAGGACTCAATCCCGCAGCAATTCGTTGATGCCGGTCTTGCTGCGGGTCTGGGCGTCGACGGTCTTCACGATCACCGCGCAATAGAGGTTGGGGCCGGGGGTGCCGTCGGGCAGGGGCTTGCCGGGCAGGCTGCCGGAGACGACGACGGCGTAGGGCGGAACCTTGCCGACATGGATTTCGCCGCTGGTGCGGTCGATGATCTTGGTGGAGGCGCCCAGATAGACGCCCATGGAGAGCACCGCGCCTTCGCCGACGATGACGCCTTCGGCCACTTCGGCGCGGGCACCGATGAAGGCGCCATCCCCGATGATGACAGGGTTGGCCTGCAGCGGTTCGAGCACGCCGCCGATGCCGGCGCCACCACTGATGTGGACATTCTCACCGATCTGCGCGCAGGAACCGACCGTGGCCCAGGTATCCACCATGGTGCCCTTGCCAACGCGCGCGCCGATGTTGACGAAGCTGGGCATCAGCACGGCGCCCGGCGCGATATAGGCGCCGCGCCGCACGATGGCGCCGGGGACAGCGCGGAAGCCGGCGGCGCGGAAGTCGCTCTCGTCCCAGTTTGCGAACTTCAGCGGCACCTTGTCATAGTAGCCGGCGTGACCGAAGCCCGGCATCACCACATTGTCGTGCAGGCGGAAGCTGAGCAGCACGGCCTTCTTCAGCCACTGGTGGGTGGTGCCATCCGGCTCTGCCACGCGCAGGGTGCCGGAATCGAGGGCGGCCAGCGCTTCATCCACGGCTTCGCGCAGTTCGCCGCCGGTCGCGCTGTTGACGTTGGCGCGGTCTTCCCAGCCGGCGTTGATGATGGCTTCGATGGTCATGTCGGCTCCACTTCTTCCAGCACCTGCCCCAAGAAGGCGGCGAGGTCGTTGATGCGATAATCGATGTGATCCAGGGCGGCGTCCGGGCCCGAGGCTGGACCCTGTTCGCTGCCGTTGTCGATCCACACGGTGGTCATGCCGATCGCCTTGGCTGGCGCCAGGTTCCTCGCCATGTCCTCCACGAACAGGGCGCGGGTGGGCGTGATGCCGTGGACGTCGCACAGGTGACGATAGGCCGGCGGCTGCGGCTTGGGCACGTAGGACAGGGCATGGATGTCGTGCAGCGCGTCGAAGGCATGGGTCAGGCCCAGCCGTTCCAGCACGCGCTCCGCATAGGGCGCATCGGCGTTGGTGAAGACATATTTCTTTCCCGGCAGCCGGCCGATCAGGTCGCCCAGTTCGGGGTGGGGGCGGATCACCTCGATATCGACATCGTGCACATGCGCCAGGAACTCGTGCGGGTCGACATTGTAGAGCGCCATCAGCCCGGGCAGCGTCATGCCATGGCTGTGGAACAGGCCCTTCTGGATGCGGTGCGCTTCCTGCGGGTCAACGTTGAGCAGCCGCTGGATATAGAGGCCCATGCGCGCATCGATCTGCGGGAACAGCGAGGAATGCGCAGGGTAAAGCGTGTTGTCGAGATCGAAGATCCACGCATCGATATGGGCAAGCTGCATGGCGCAGGGCCATAGGCGCTGCACACGGCGCTGTCATGCGGGATTTGGCGGTGTGGATGCCGGGATGCGGCGCGGGCATCTGATTTCGGGGTCGGGTCCGAAACGCAGCGCCCGCGCCGCGCATTGAGGGGAGGTTCTCAAGGCTGTGCGCCTTATGCCGTCGATTCGCCCATGCTGCGCTGCGGCAAGCACGCCGCGCTTCGGAATGTCGCGGTGGGTCCAGCGGTCAGGGCTGACTTTCGCGAGGGTCGGCGCCTGTTGGTCGCAGCCGCATCAGGCTGGACGGCTTGGGCGTGCCGGGCAGGGCGCTGGCCCCCTCCTGCCCCGGCTTCAGCGCCATGGTTCCGGTCAGCAGCGACTGCATATGGTCACGCTGCAGGCGGGTCAGGGTGAGGCTGTAGCCGATCGGCGTGCCGGTCCCGCCCGGAGGCATGGTGCCGCGCGCCTCCCTCAGCAGCCTGTCGAGCGCCGGCACCGATTGCGGGCGCTGCGGATCGTTGACACGCGACCAGCCGGCCGTGAGGCGATGCGCGATCATCTCCTGCGCCGCCACATAGACGCGCAGCCGGACGAACCGGTGGTTGTGCCAGTTCAGCCGCAGCTTGAGGCCGGGGTTGAGCGGGTCTTCAGGATGATCAGGATCAAAGCGCCGCGCCAGCACGTCGCCGGCCGCGTCGCCCTTGGCAGCGAGGCGCCGGATGGTGGCCGGATCCATGCCGAGGTTGAAGCCACCCTCGCTGTCGGTCAGCCGCACGTGGATGATGCGGTCGCGCATGCCCGGCTGGCCGTAGAGGCTGACATCCCCCCAGGTGCGGGCTGCTTCAACCACGCGCGACAGGAACCCGCCGACGCGCGCCAGCGGACTGCCATGCGGCGGCGCCTTGTAGAGCTGCACCATGCCGGCGTTGCTGGCTGGCATGAACAGGGTGTTGCGCAGATCGGGGGAGAGGGTCTCGCCGCCATCGCCCCCGCCGCGCAGCTGGACAACAACACGGGGGGCCGCCGTGTCGCGATCGATCCCGTCCGCGGCAAGCATGGCATCAATACGTGGCTCGCCGGTGATCTCGTCGTCAGGGTAGACGAGGTTGATGGCAAAGGTGGGCCGTGAAGGCACCGGCGCATCGAACAGGTGAATGGGAAAGTTGGACGTGATGCCGCCATCGGACAGCAACACCCGGCTCAACACCGGCTGGCGCTGCTGCCCGCTGCCCACCCAGCGCAGCAGCCACAGCGGCAGCGGCGTGAACAGGCCGGGGAAAGCCATGGAGGCGCGGGCGGCGACCAGGATCGGCAGGTCGCGCCCCTTGGGCAGCAGCCGCAGATGGGCAAAGCGGTCTGCATCGCCGCCATTGCGGGCGGCAGCCGCCACATCATCCACGCCATAGCCGAAGATCTTTCGGAACTGGTCGGGCCGGTCGGTGGTGGCTGGCTGCCAGGTGGTGGCTTCCAGTGACGACAGGATGGCATCGGGGAACAGCGTGGCCCATTCCCGCGTGTCGAAGAACAGGCGCTGGTTGCCGGGCAGATAGGGGAACTGCACGCTCTGCATGCGGTTGAGATCGGTGGCGACCAGTGCCAGATCGATGGCGCGCCCGGTGGCGCCTTCTGGCTGGCCGGCCGCCCAAAGGTCACCGAAGGTCACCGGCGCCGTGTCCGGCCGGCCGGCGAGCCGTTGGAAGGTCCCGTGCATCCACGCCGTCAGGCCCGGCAACGGCTTGCCGTCCATCGCGTCCATCGGTGTCGCCATGCCAGAGGCGAGGCCCCAGCCCTGCGCATGCCAGCGGGCGGCCAGTTCAGCGCCCGCCGTGGCAAGGCCATGCCACAGCGCCAGCACCGGCAGCACGGCGGCGAGCAGAACGGCGAGGCTGAGCGCCAGCCACGGCGCCACCCCCAGCGGACCGACCAGCACCAGGCCCAGCAGCACGGGGCCCGCAAGACAGGCGGCGATCGTGGCCAGCAGGAAGGCCGGCAGGAAGCGCGGCGCGGCCCGCCAGATCGCCGCCAGCATTGTGAGGCCGCGCGGCCGGCGCGGGCCCAGCATCTGCTTGATGAAGTCGAAAGGCCCCTGGAAGCTGCCATCAGCAGCGAACAGCGCTTCCAGCAGGCTGGCGCCACTGTCGGTCTTCTGGCTGGCTTCCACCGGCAATGCGGCCATCAGCGCCAGCGCCTGATCAAGGCTGTGTGCACCCGTGCGGATGCCATGTTCCATGGCGGCCGCCCCGGCCGCAGCGAGCGCTCCCGCCGAGGTGCCGCCGATCGAGCAGATGCGATAATCGCGCGCGATGCGGGCAATGGTGCCGGGATAGACGAGGCCTGAGGTGACCCCGCCCTTCATGATGAGATCGCACTCGAGGCGCCGCGGATCCGCTTTGGTCATGGTCAGTCATCCCCCCGGATGGTGGCCCGACCCTGAATCACAGTTTGCCAGCCGCCCGCGCGGCTGGCCAGAGCCGGTCAGCCGAAGCGCTGTTTCAGCGCCACCATGGCCAGCGCGGCAGCGGCGGCTTCGCCGCCCTTGTTCTTCTGCGCCTTGTCGGCGCGGGCGAGCGCTTGCGCCTCGTTCTCCACCGTCAATATGCCGTTGCCGATGGCGAGGCCGTCCAAGGTGAGGGCCATGATGGCGCGGGCGCTTTCGCCGGCGACAATCTCGAAATGATAGGTCTCGCCGCGGATCACGCAGCCCAGCGCGACATAGCCGTCAAATTTTCCGGACGGCTCGGCCAGCGCAATGGCGGCGGGAATCTCGAGCGCGCCGGGGACGGCAATGATCTCCCAGGTGGCGCCTGCGGCCTGCAATGCCGCGGTGACGCCGTCGCGCTGGAGGGCGGCGATGTGGGTGTAGAAGGGGGCTTCGACGATCAGGATGTGCATGGGGCAGGCTTTCAGTCGCGGGACGGGATGGCGCGTTCGCCGACCACCTTGAGGCCATAGCCTTCGATGCCGACGATGTTGCGGTGCTGGTTGGTCAGCAGGATCATGTCGGTGACGCCGAGATCGACCAATATCTGCGCGCCAATGCCATAGTCCCTGAGGGTAATTGGCTGGCCGGCATCGCGGGCCTTCATCTGGTCGGAAATGGCGGTGGCGTGGCCGTCGCGGATGATGACGATGATGCCGGCGCCGGCTTCGCCGATGGCATCCATGGCGCGCTGCAACTGGCCGGCGCGCTCCCCTTTCTCGTGGAACAGATCGGCAAAGATCGACTGGGTGTGGACGCGGACCAATGTGGGCCTGCCGGGTTCGATGCGGCCCTTCTGCAGCACCATGTGCTCACCATATTCGGCGGTATTGGCATAGGTCTTGGCCACCCAGTCGCCGCCGTGCCAGCTTTCGATGCGGGCTTCGGCAACACATTTCACCAGGCGGTCGTGGCGGTGGCGATAGGCGATCAGGTCGCGGATGGTGCCGATCTTCAGGCCGTGGCGGCGGGCGAAGGGGATCAGGTCGGGCAGGCGGGCCATGCTGCCATCATCGTTCATGATCTCGCAGATCACGCCCGACGGGTTGAGGCCGGCAAGGCGGCTGATGTCGACGCTGGCCTCGGTATGGCCGGCGCGCACCAGCACGCCGCCATCACGGGCAACAAGCGGGAACACGTGACCGGGGCAGACGATCTGGTCAGGCCCCTTGGCGGCATCGATGGCAACCTGGATGGTGCGGGCGCGGTCAGCGGCGGAAATGCCGGTGGTGACACCCTCCTTGGCTTCGATGGAGACGGTGAAGGCGGTGGAATGGCGGGTGCCGTTGTGCTGGGCCATCAGCGGCAGGCCCAGCTGCTTCACCCGGTCTGCCGCCATGGCGAGGCAGATGAGGCCGCGGCCATGGGTGGCCATGAAGTTGATGGCGGCCGGCGTTGCCATCTGGCCAGGGATGATCAGGTCGCCCTCGTTCTCGCGGTCCTCGTCGTCCACCAGGATGTACATGCGGCCGTTTCGGGCCTCGTCGATGATCTCCTCGATGCTGGCCAGTGCCGGGCCGGCGCTGCGGTCTTCCAGCCAGGCTTCCAGCTTCCTCAGCGTGTCGACCGTCGGGTTCCAGCCGTCTTCATCCAGCGCGCGCAGGCTGTTGGCATGCAGACCGGCGGCGCGGGCCATGCCAGCCTTGGATTCCTCGCCACTGGCGACAAGATCGCGCAACCGGGCAATCAGGGACTCGCTCATCACAGCGCCTCACATCAGAATGTGACGCGCGGCTTGCGCCTGTCACACTGCGATGTCAAGCGAGCTGCTTCATCCGGAACAGATAGCGGGCGAGCACATCGATCTCGATGTTCACCTCGTCACCCGGCTGGGCGCTGCCGAAGGTGGTCCATTCGGCGGTGTGCGGAATGATGTTCACGGTGAAATCGTGGCCGTCGGCATGGTCGCGCACCTCGTTGACGGTGAGCGAGACGCCGTTGAGGCAGATGCTGCCCTTGGGTGCGACATAAGGCGCGATGCTGGCCGGGATGCGGAAGGTGAAGCGCTTCGAATCGCCTTCGGGGGTGATGTCGATGATCTGCCCGACCGCATCGACATGGCCGGTGACGATATGGCCGCCCAATTCATCGCCCACCTTCAACGCGCGCTCGAGGTTGAGGCGCGCGCCGGCCTGCCACATGCCGACCGCCGTGCGCCGGCGGGTTTCGGCCGAAACATCGAAGGTGAGCGTGTTGGCCGTCTTGCTGACCACGGTGAGGCAGACGCCGGAACAGGCCACCGAGGCGCCGATGGCGATGCCGGCGGTTTCGTATCCCGTCGCCACCGTGACGCGCAGATCGCCGCGCTCCTCGATCGCGGTGATGGTGCCGATGTCGGTGATGATGCCGGTGAACATGGGCCAGCCCTATCGCAGCCGCGTGTAGCGTTCAATGCGGTCAGGACCCAGCGCCATCGCGCCCGCATTGGCCCAGCGCCCGTGCGCCTGCGCAAGATTGGCGAGGCCGATATCGCCCAGGGTGCGCCCGCCGCCGATCAGGATGGGCGCGCGCATCAGGATCAGCTGGTCCACCAGATCGGCGCCGATCAGGCTGGCGGCCAGCCCCACGCCGCCTTCCACCAGCACATGGAGCGCGGGATCGGCGGTGAGCGCGACGAGCTTGGCGAACTGTTCCACGTGGGCGGGCAGCCCATCGCCGCGGCCAACCACGCCGATGCGTGGGCGGCGGCCTTCAAGGCCAGGCAGCCTGACATCCAGTCGCGGCTCATCCGCATCCCAGGTGCCGCGCCCCACCACGATCAGATCGCTGCGCGCCCGCTCCAGATGGGCAGCGGCGCGGGCCCGCTCCCCGGTGATCCACTGGCTGCGGCCATCTGCCATGGCGATGGCGCCGTCCAGGCTGACCGCCAGCTTCAGCGTGATGTGCGGACGGGCGTGGCGCAGCCGGGTGAGGAAACCCGCCAGCCCGGCCTCGGCCTCTGCAGCGCGCACGCCTTGCGTCACCGCGATGCCGGCGGTGCGCAGCCGGGCGGCGCCATCGCCGTTGGTGCGCGGATCGGGATCATGGGCGGCGATCACCACGCGGGCGATGCCGGCGGCGATCAGGCTGTCGGCGCAGCTCGGCCCACGCGGCGAGACATGGGCGCAGGGTTCCAGCGTGACATAGGCCGTGGCCGCGCGCGCCGCCGTGCCAGCCTGCGCCAGCGCCACGGCCTCGGCATGGGGTCGCCCGCCGGCCTGCGTCCAGCCACGGCCAACAACGCGGCCATCCTTCACGATCACGCAGCCGACAGACGGATTGGGGGTCGCCAGCCCGACCCCGCGGCTGGCCAGCGCCAGCGCAGCGCCCATGAAGCGCCAGTCTGCCGCCGCGTCGCTCACTCGATGGGGGGTTCCGGCGGGGGCGGCGCGGCCGGCACGCGCACGATGCCCTGCACGCTGGGCTGTGCGGCGACATAGGGAATGTCGCGCTTGAAGCCGCCACCGTTCACATAGTCATCATATTGCTTCTGCGCGTCTACCTTCGCCTTGCCTTGCAGCGTGGCGATATGGGCGCGGGCCTCGGCCAGCTTCGCCTCGCGCGCCGCCCTGGTGGCCTTGGCGTCGGCGATCGCGTCTTCGCGCGTGCGGTCTGCCTTCCAGCTTTGCGCATAGATGATCTTGGGATCGGGCTTCATGTAGCCCCAGCGCGATTCCACCAGGAACATCGTCATGATCGTCGTCGTCGCCAGCACGGACCCGGCGGCGATCCAGTATCGCTTGCGGCGCTGCTTGGCATCAGGCGGATCAAGGAACGACATGGCGGCAATCTAGGCAGGGTGCTGGCCCTTGACCAGTGGTGCGGCGTTTCAGAGCAAGCGCAGGATGCGGGCCGCAGCCTCATGCGCTGTCATGGTGGCCGTGTCGATTTCCAGCCGGGATGGCGGCATGGCCGCCTCGCATGCTGCAAAGCCGGGGTGAAGCTGTTCCAGCAGGGCCACGTCGCGCAGCTTGCCGAAGTGGGCGCGATCATCATTGGTGATGCGGACGCGCTGTTCTGCAAGATCAAGCGTCAGACGCACGAGCACGCAATCGCCGCCCGCGTCCGCCACCAGGCGCGCGACCGTGAAGGGAAACGCCGGCGACACGCTCGGCTCGGGCTGAAATGTGAAGATCAAGGAGCGTTTCTCGGCAACGGCCGCGCGGATGACATCCAGCCAGAAGCGCTCGCGCAGTTCGACAAAAGCCGCTGAGCCAAACGGGAAGACGGCGTGCACGGCATCGACCACCAGATGGTTGTGGAACAGCGGCAGCCCGGCTGCATCGGCCACAAGCCGGGCGATGCTGTATTTGCCGGCTGCCGGCGGGCCGTGCAGGAACAGCAGCTTCACGGTCTCAACCGTCGCAGCGCCTCGTCGCGGCCGATCAGGGGCAGCAGCGCCGCCATTTCCGGGCCATTCGGTTGGCCCGTCAGCGCCAGGCGCAGCGGCAGGAACAGCGCCTTGCCCTTGCGGCCGGTCGCGGCCTTCAGCGCCTCGACCAGCCGGCTCCAGATGTCGCCGCCCCACGGCAGATCGGCCAGCATGGCGGCGGCGGCGGCGATATAGTCGGGCTCCTCGATCACCGGGGTGATCGGGCCGGCGATGATGGCGTGCCAGGCGGCAGCATCGTCAAGACGGGTGAGGTTGGGCCGGATTGTCTGCCATTCAGCCGGGCCGATACCGGCTGGCAGGCGGTTCGCCACATCGGCGTGGTCCATGTGGTGGAGACAACGTGCCGACAGCGTGGCGAGATCCGCCGGATCAAAGCGGGCAGGCGCGCGGCCGAACTGGGACAGCGCGAAACCGGGCAGCAGATCGGCCAGCCGTGCCATGGGCTCGACCGGCTGCGACGTGCCCAGCCGGGCGAGCAGCGCGGCGACCGCCACCGGCTCGATACCGGCGCTGCGCCATGCGTCGACGCCTTCCGATCCGATGCGCTTGGACAGCGCGGCATCGGCCCCGGTGAGCAGCGCGAGGTGCGCCATGCGCGGCGGTGTGGCGCCCAGCGCCGCGAACATCTGCAGCTGCACGGCGCTGTTGGTCACATGATCCTCGCCGCGCACGATGTCGGTGATGCCCATCGCGATGTCATCCACCACCGAGGGCAGCATGTAGAGCCATGTGCCATCGGCACGGCGGACGACCGGGTCTGACAGGCTGGCGGCCGGAAAGTGGCAAGCCCCTCGCACGCCGTCGTCCCAGTCGACATCCGCGGTCTCGTCCAGTCTGAAGCGCCAGTGCGGGCGCCGGCCTTGCGTTTCCAGCTTCGCCTTTTCGGCATCGGTCAGCGCGAGGGCGGCGCGGTCATAGATTGGCGGCAGCCCGCGGGACAGGGCGACACGGCGCTTCAGCTCAAGTTCCTCGGGCGTTTCATAGCAGGGATAGGCGCGGCCCTGCGCCGCCAGCCGGTTCAGCGCATCCTCGTACAGCGCAAACCGGTCCGACTGGCGCACTTCCGCATCCGGCACCAGGCCCAGCCAGGCGAGATCATCGCGGATGGACTGCGCCGATTCTGCAGTGGAGCGCGCCAGATCGGTATCGTCCAGCCGCAGCAGGAAGCGCCCCCCAGCCGATCGGGCGAGCAGCCAGTTGACCAGCGCGGTGCGGATATTGCCGGCATGGAGACGGCCAGTGGGCGATGGGGCGAAGCGGGTAACGATCATGGCACCCGCCCTTACGGCAAGCAGCGGATCATTTCACCCTGATATGCCGCGCGACCGTGCGTTCCTTCACCTGGGCGCCATAGATCACCCCGTTCCGGTCCACCCACAGGCCTTCGGCGCCACTGGTGGCGCCGGCGTCGGGGTTGGGATCGGGATCGGGGATGAAGGCGGTCACCTTGCCATCCTTCACGCTGCCGATGCGGATGCCGCGCTGCCAGCCCGGGTTGTAGCCATAGCCAACGGGGCGGCGGCTTTCGCTGTCACCGCTGTAAAGCATGTCGTTCTGATCGATGAACAGGCCCGACGGGCGGCCGAACTGCGTCCAGCTGTTCAAGAGCTTGCCCTTCTGCGTGTAGACCTGGACGCGGTTGTTCCAGCGATCGCCGACATAGAGCAGACCCCTGGAATCCATGGCCAGCGCGTGCGGCACCTCCAGATCGCCCTGGCCCTTGCCGGGCTGGCCCCATTGCATCAGGAACTTGCCCTTGCGGTCGAACTTCATGATGCGGGCGACGCCGCGATCGGCCTCGTGACCATCGGCCACGAAGATGTCGCCATTTTTCGCCACGATCACCGCGTTGGGTTCGGTGAAGACATCGGTGCCCTTGCCCTGCACGCCGGGTTTGCCGAGTGTGAGCAGCAGCTTGCCGTCCGGGCTGAACTTCAGGACAGTGGCGCCCTTGCCGGGCATGGCCCGGGCGTCGGTGAGCCAGACATTGTCCTGGGCATCAATGTAGAAGCCGTGCGGGAACACGGTGAGGCCGCCACCGAAGGCCTTGATGAAATTGCCCTGCGCATCGAACTCCATGATCGGATCGATGCTGGAATTGCCGCAATTGTTGGCGCCGCAACGTTCCGCCACCCAGACATGGCCGCGGCTGTCCACCGCGACAGCGCTGGTCGATCCCATCACCCGGCCGGGCGGCAGCTTCAGGAAGCCGAACTCGGTGCGATAGGGGTTGGGCTGCTTGTTGGTCTCGGCGGTCAGCGGGGCCGGCTGCGGCAGGGTTTCGACAGTCCACACCGGGCGGGGTGGTGTTGTGGCCTGTTGGGCCAGCGCAGCGCTGCCAGCCAGCAGCAGCGTGGCCGTGGCAATCAACCTCTTCATCAAGTCCCCCCCTTCGGCCGTGCTCACATGCCTGCCGGTTTTTCCGCCGTGATGCCGATCGTCGCCAGCACTTCCGACCGCTTGTCGAGCGGCTGGCTGCCCACCGGGAAGCCGTTGTTCTTCAACAGGAAGGCCAGCACGTCGGCATATTCCTCGCGTGTCAGCGACATCGGATCATTCTGCGGCATGGTGGTGCGCACCCGATCATACAGGTCGCCCACGGTCATCGTGTCCCAATGCGACACGAATTCGCCGCCGATCAGGGGCGGCGCCTCGCCGGTGCCGTTCAGCGCCGCGCCGTGGCAGGCGCCGCAGCGCTGGGCATAAACGCCGGCACCGCGCTGTGCCTGCTCTGCGGTGTAGATGCCCTGCCACACCGATTTGCCGGCATCCTGCGCAACAGCAGCGCCGGCAAGGCCAACAGCCAGGATCAGGGGCAGGGCAATCTTCACGGTCTGGGGTCCTTATCGCTTGGATGGCAGCGCATAGGCGAGGAATTCGCCCGATGCATTGCCACCGCTGGTCGGCACGATGATATACTGCTTGCCGCCCACCATGTAAGTCATCGGCGAGCCGGACTGGGTGGACGGCATGAACACCGCGCCCACCTCTGCGCCGGTCTGCTTGTCATAGGCGCGCAGCATGGCGCCGCGCGGGCGATCCTCGGTGCGGGTGAACTGGTTCTCGCCGGCAATCACCAGCGTCTTCGTCACCAGCGTGCCGATCTGGTAGGTGGCCTGGCCAGTGCGCGGGATGCCGCCCATCGCCTTGATGGTGGGGTGGTTGCGCACGAAGTCCGGGGTTTCACCATGGGCGATCTGCCATTTGATGGTGCCGTTGTTCACATCGATGGCGCTGATCGTGCCATAAGGCGGCTTGACCAGCGGCAGGCCATCCACGGCCAGGCGCGGCGGGCCGGAACCGGCGCCGGGCGGCGTGGCCGGTGCCGGGCTGTCGGCGCCGGCGCCTTCACCTGGACCCTTGATCATCACCACCGGCTGGCCGGCCACCCCCACCACCAGCGGAATGTCAGACAAGCCAGCCGGTGGCGGCAGCAGGCCGGTCGAGGAGATGCAGGCCCCGCAGGCATAGACATAGGCGATGCCGCTTTCCGGATCGAACGAGCCGCCCGGCCAGTTGGTGCCACCTTGTGCCCAGTTGTTGATCACCCCGAACTTCTCCGGCGTGGAGACGATCGGCGGGGTGTAGACCGGGCCCAGCACATATTTGGAGGTCAGCTCCAGCGCCTTCTTCTTGAGGTCAGGCGTGAAGTCGATCAGGTCCTTCTCCTCGACGCCGTTGCGTGCATAAAGCGGCGGCTTGGACGGGATCGGCTGGGTCGGCGAATACCATTCGCCGGGCACATTGCCCTTGGGCACCTTCACTTCCTTGATCGGCCACACCGGCTGTCCGGTGGCTCTGTCAAACACGTAGAAGAACCCCTGCTTCGATGGCAGGCCAACCACCTTCTTCGGCTTGCCATCCACCGTCACATCCATCAGCAGCGGCGCCGAGCTGTTGTCCAAATCCCAGATCTCGTGGTGGATCAGCTGGTAATGCCAGCGGCGCTGACCGGTCTTGAGGTCGACGGCCACCAGGCTGTTGGCAAAGAGATTGTTGCCCGGCCGCTTGCCGCCGAAGAAGTCGGAGGTGGCGGATTCGACCGCCAGATAGGCCAGGCCCAGCTCCTCGTCGACCGAGACCTGCGTCCACACCCCGGTGTTGCCGTTCACATCGGCCGACTTGTTCAGCCACGTGTCATAGCCGAACTCGCCGGGCTTGGGCACGGTGTGGAAGGTCCACAGCCGCTTGCCCGTGCGCACGTCGAAGGCGCGGACATAGCCCTTCGTGTTGTTCGAGGTGCGCGGCGTGAAGCCTTCGCGGAAGGCGGCGCCGATGATGATGGTGTTGCCCGAAACCGCCGGGGCTGAGTGCACGCCCACTTCGCCGGTGTCGAGATCGCCGAGATCCTGGTCGAAATCGGTCTTCAGGTCGACAACCCCGTTGGTACCGAATTCAGGGTCAGGGCGGCCGGTATCGGCATCAAGGGACACAAGCCGATAGCCGATGGTGACATAGAGGATCCGGCGCTTGGTGCCGTCCGTCCAATAGGAGAGGCCGCGGCCCGACAGCGCGCGCGGGGACTCGGCCGAGCGCTTGCCCTCGTGCATCGCATATTGCCACAACAGCTCGCCAGTGGCGCCATTCAGCGCGACCACGGCGCGGCGGGTGCCGCCGGTGGTGTAGATCACGCCGTCAACCGCCAGCGGCGTCGATTCCAGCTTGTATTCGGGGCGTGAGCCCAGAATGTCGGTCTTGAAGCGCCAGGCGATTTCAAGGTCCTTGAAGTTGCTGGCATTGATCTGATCGAGCGGCGAATAGCGGCTGCCCTTCAGATCGGCATTGTAGGTGGTCCAGTTGGCGACGCCGTTGGTGGTGCGCGCGGCGGCCACGCCTTCCTTGCCCGGCGTCTGCGCCAGCGCCGAGGTGGTGAGCATCAGCGCGGCGGCGACCGACAGCGGCAGGGTGGAGATGATCTTCATGTGCTTGCCCCTTGATGGATGATTGCGCGTGCCGGCGATCAGGCCGCCGGCATCTGCATCACCTTTTCCAGCCCCGCCTTCAGGCTGGCCTTTTGCGCATCGGTCAGCTGCGGCATCGGCGTGCGGGCATACATCATCGGGGAAACCCCACCTTCCTTGGCCATGCGCAGCGACAGCACATATTTCATCGACGCATAGGTGTTGGCGCCCATGTTGTGGTCGCGAATGATGCCCTGTGCAGCGCGCAGATGCGCCAGCTTGGCCTTCCAGTCGCCCTTGGCGCGCCAGGTCTTGAAGATGTCCGCGCACTTGTCGCTGAACTGGTTGCCGTCGGCGAGGATGGCGCCCATGCCGGCTTCGACCGCCGGGATCAGGTTGTTCGACGTGCCGCAGCGCATGTTGAGTTCCGGGAAGCCCTTCAGGAACTCGGCAAAGCCGGCCGGATCGCCCGAACTGTCCTTGATGCCGGCCAGGTGCGGATATTTCATCATGGCGCGCAGCAGTTCGTGGGTGATCTTCACCTCGGACGTGCCGGGGATGTGATAGAGGTTGATCGGGATCGACACCGCCTCGAACAGCTGGGTGTAGTAATGGATCAGCCCCTCGTTGGGGGGCTGGTCGAAATAGAAGGGCGGGATCACCAGCAGGCCATCGGCGCCAACGCTCTGGGCGTGCCTGGCCAGATCGATGGTCTCGATGATGTTGGGCGTGCCGGGGCCAACCATGATGTTCATGTTGCCCTTGTGCTGCATCGCCACCTCGGTGATGCGCTTGCGTTCAGCGACCGAAAAGCTGGGGAACTCGCCCGATGTGCCGAGCACGACCACGCCGTCGGCGCCGCACTTCTGGTGCCATTCCATCACCGCCTTCATGGCGCCTGGGTCGAACTGGCCCCTGGCATCGCACGGCGTCACCGTCGCCACCCAATAGGCGACCTTCTCTTTCGAGCCGAGGCGGCGCGGGCCACCCATCTGGGCCGCGGCGGGCGAGGCAGCGGTGGCGGCTGCGGCCGTGGCGCCGGCAGCCGCCAGCGCCAGTGTCTCGCGACGGGTCATTTCGATCATGGACGTCCTCCCCCTTCGGGCCACACTCCGGCGGCTCCAGCTTTCAGGCGCTGCCATCATTGCGCTGCATTGGCCATGCGGCAAGATGTTTGCGCCTGATTGTTGTGGGGGGCTGGCTATGGTGGGCAGACCAACGTGAGGCGCCCGCGCGACGGGTCTTCCCGGTCGCGCTGCAGTGTGATGCTGGCGCACTGCCCGAACACGTCGCGGCCAAGCTTGACGTTGCGCCAGGCGCCTTGCCGGCCGCGCTTGCCGACCACCGGCAATGCCTCGTCCGGCTGGGCATCATCTGGCGGCAACTCGCTGCGGCCTGCCCAGTCGAACAGGCGAACAGCGCCTTCCTTGAACCGCAGGTTCGCGATCGGCACCGCCCGAGACAGCTTCAGCATGCGGACCGGCCGGATCGCGCCAAAGCTGATCGGCACGCGCTGCACGTCGCCCACCAGTTTGCCATCGCCCGCCGCCGCCAGGGCACTGGCCGCCGCCGCACTCATCACGGTCGACGGCCGCAACGGGTGCAGTTCCACATCCAGCATCTTGCCATCGGGAAGCCGCCAGTCGAATCCCCAGGCGTCGCTGCGCCCGATGCGCGCCGCCAGCGAGATCGTGCGATCGGTTGGCATTGCCGCACGAAACTGCAACTGCACATCGTCGTGCGGGAGCAAGGGCAGGCCGATGGTGCCGGCGCTGCCTGCAGGCTGGCTGTCTGGCGCGCGGTCGGGACGGAGCACACGGGCGCGGACCGGGCGTCCGGCCACGATCAGCACCTCGCGCGTGAACGGGATGGCGAGCGACGTCTGACCGACCGCGACGTGATAGCGGCCCTTCTCGACGGGTTCGGCCACCGGCCGGTCCGGGCTGGGCAGCAGGTCGCGCAGCGGGTGGCCTGGGTTCAGCTCCACGATCTCATCGCCGCCGAAATCCACCGTCAACCGTACGCGCTGGCCGGCGATTTCCACGTCGATCGTCGGCGCCGCAGCCGGCAGTTCCAGGGGCGGCAATGATGGCAAGGGTGGCTTGCGCGCCGCCTGGGCGGGTGCAGCCAGCAGCAGAACAATCAGGGCGGCGCGGATCATGGCGCCGTATTACTTAAATAATACGCGACACTCAAGCCGGGCGACTCTCAAGCCGTTCGGAAGGCGTTCGTGATCGGATAGCGGCGATCACGGCCGAAATTGCGGCTGCCGATCTTCACGCCCGGCGGCGCCTGCCGGCGCTTGTATTCGGCGATGTAGAGCAGCCGTTCGACGCGGGCCACCGTGGCGGCATCCAGCCCTTGCGCAACCAGCTCGCTGGCGGACTGCTCATGCTCTACCAGCGCCATCAGGATACGGTCGAGCAGGTCATAGGGCGGCAGGCTGTCCTCGTCCTTCTGGCCTTCGCGCAGTTCGGCCGACGGCGGCTTGGTGATGACGCGCTCGGGCATCACCGGGCCGGTGGGGCCGAGGGCCAGCCGCGGGCGATGCGCGTTGCGCCATTCGCTCACCCGGAACACGGTTGTCTTGTACAGATCCTTCAACACCGAATAGCCGCCAGCCATGTCGCCATAGATGGTGGCATAGCCCACGCTCATCTCGCTCTTGTTGCCGGTGGTGAGCAGCATGTGGCCGAACTTGTTGGACAGCGCCATCAGCGTGAGTCCGCGGATGCGGGACTGGATATTCTCTTCGGCGATGTCGGCAGCGCGGCCTTCGAACAGCGGGGCGAGCATCGCACCAAAGGCCTGCATCGCCGGCTCGATGCGCACCGTGTCGAGCCGGCAGCCGAGCATCCGCGCGCATTCGGCGGCATCGTCCAGGCTCTCCTGGCTGGTATAGGGGCTGGGCATCATCACGCACCACACCCGGTCGGCGCCCAGCGCATCCACCGCCACCGCGGCTGACAGCGCCGAATCGATGCCGCCCGAAAGCCCCAGCACCACGCCCGGAAAACGGTTGCGGTTCACATAATCGCGCAGGCCCACGATCATCGCGTTGTAGATGTCTTCCGGGTCCGCGTCGGGCGGGCAGATTTCACCAGGCAGGCAGGTCCAGCCGCCGGGGCCGCGCTGCCACTGCGTCAGACGCAGTTCCTCGTGCCAGTCCGGCAGGCGGTGCGCCAGCGAACGGTCGCCATTCAGCACGAAAGACGCGCCATCGAACACCAGCTCGTCCTGCCCGCCGACCCGGTTGAGGAACGCCAGTGGCAGGCCGGTTTCGGTGACCCGCGACACCGCCACCGACAGGCGGCGATCGCCCTTGCCCACTTCGAACGGGCTGCCGTGCGGCGCGATCAGCAGCTCGGCCCCTGTTTCGGCGAGGCACTCGCACACCTCGGGGAACCAGATATCCTCGCAGATCGGCACCCCGATGCGCACGCCGCGGAACGCCAGCGGGCCGGGAAGCGGGCCGGAGGAAAAGATGCGCTTTTCATCGAACGTGCCATAATTGGGCAACTCGTGCTTGCGGGTGAGGCCGGCGATACGGCCGCCATCCAGCAGCAGCATGGCGTTGAACACCTGGCCATCCTCGGCCCAGGGGGCGCCGACCAGCAGCGCCGGGCCGCCGTCTGCCGTCGCCGCGGCCAGTCGCTCGACCTGCGCCCGCGCGGCCGCCACCAGCGCCGGTTTCAGGACAAGGTCTTCGGGTGGATACCCCACGACCGACAATTCCGGCGTCACCAGCAGGTCGGCGGCGGCTGCCTGATCGCGGGCCTTCAGAATGGAATCGGCATTGCCCACGAGGTCACCAACGCTGGCGCTCAGCTGGGCGAGGGCAATGGTCAGCCGGTCGGTCATGGGCGCCACGCTTACGCGCAACCGGCCGTCGGCGCCAGCGGCTGCACGTCATGCACAGTTTTTTGCGCCGGCGGGGTCGCCTCGCCGCGGGGACTGGGCTAGCCTCGACGAACATCTCGCACATGCCCAGAATCAACGCCCCCACCGCAGCCCGCCTTCAGCACCTGGCTGCTGCCGACTGGCCAGCCGATGCCGCCACGCGGGCCGTGGTGATCGGCGAACTGTCGGCTTTCCTGTCCGATGCCGATATCGCCAACCGGGACTGGGCCGCCTTCCTGCTGGCGCAATCGCCTTCCGATGGACCGCAGGTGCGCGCCGCCTTGCTGCGGGCCGCCGGTGATCCCAGCCTGCAGGTGCGGGGTGAAGCGCTGCTGGGCCTGGCCCGCCGCGATCCGGCGCTGGCGTTGCCGCATGTGCAGGCCGCACTGGCGCTGGATGAAGTGAGTGTCGCCCTGCTGCAGGCCGCCGGTCTGTGCGCGCACCCTGCGCTCATCCGCGACCTGGAAGACTGGTCGCGCCCCTCTGCGAACCGGCTGGCCGACATGGCGGCAACCGAAGCGCTGCTGGCCTGCCGGCTGGCCTCAGCCCAGGCTGGTCTGCCCGGTCAACGCCATGGCGGTCTCAAGCTCGGTCTTCAGGATCTGGAGGACATGGGCAACGCCAGCCTGCCCGCGCGCCCCAAGGCCCCACACCCAGGGCCGGCCCACCAGCACCGCCGCAGCGCCGAGACCGACGAAGCGCAACACATCGAGCCCTGAGCGCACGCCGCCATCGGCCAGCACCGGAACCGCACCGCCCAGCCGGTCGAGAATGGCGGGTAGTGCCTTCACCGCCGACATGGCGCCATCCAGCTGCCGCCCGCCGTGGTTTGAAACAACGATGGCATCAGCGCCATGCGCCACCGCCTGCGCGGCATCGTCGGGGTGCAAGATGCCCTTGACGATCAGCGGCCCCGGCCAGCGGCTGCGCACCCAGGCCAGCCGGCTCCAATCGGCGCTGGCGTCGAAATTGCGGGCGATCCAGCCCAGATAGTCGGACAAGGGAGCCCTCGCGCCGACCAGCGAGGTGAGATTGCCCATCGCGATCGGTCCGCCCAGCAGCCCCACGTCCACCGCCCAGCGCGGCCGTGCCGCCACCTGCGCGGCGCGGTGCAGCCAGCCGGAAAACCCCGGCGCGCCGGTGAGGCTGGAGCGCACGTCGCGATGACGGGCGCCGGGTGTGGGCAGGTCCACGGTGAGCACCAGTGCCGGGCAATTGTGCATCCGCGCGGCTTCGATCATGGCGGTGTTGGCACCGCGATCCCGCACCAGATAGAGCTGGAACCAGGGCGCCGCGCCGGCCGCCGCCGCCACCTCGGCCAGTGAGCAGACAGAGACAGTGGACAACGCCATCGCCACGCCGGCCTGCATGGCCGCGCGCATCGCCTGCACCTCGCCGCGCCGCGCATGGAGCCCGCCCAGCCCGACCGGCGCCAGGATCACGGGCATGGCAAGGTTCTGCCCCAACAGGCGGGTCGCCGTGTCGACATGCGACACATCCACCATCACGCGCTGATCAAGGGTGATGGCGGCGAGGTCGGCTTCGTTGGCGGCCAGCGTGGATTCCGCATAACTGCCGCCATCGGTGTAATCGAACAGGAAGCGCGGCACCCGCCGGCGGCTGAGCGCCCGGTAATCGGCGATGCTGGCCGGCATCACTGCGGGGCGGCAGCCTTGGCCGCCGCCACCTGATCGGCCACCGATTTCAGGATGGCCGGCACGTCATGCACGATGCCATCGCGGATGGTCCAGCGGATGCCGCCCTTCACCACCGTCCTTTGCGTCCCCTCGTCCAGCCGGGCAAAGCCGGTACCATAGAGCGTCTTCAGATTGTGGAGGGGATTTTCCGGCACGATCACCAGATCGGCGCGCATCCCCACCCGCACCAGGCCGAAATCGGGTTCGCGGCCCTTGGGTTCTTCCAGCGTGGTGGCGCCGTTGATGGTGGCGGCCTGGATCACCTCCAGCGGGGCAAAGCCGGCCTCACGCAGCAATTCCAGTTCCAGGATGTAGCCAAAGCCCCACGTCTGCCAGATGAAGCCGGGGTCGCTTCCCGTCGTCACCCGGCCGCCCATATTCTTGTAATCATTCACCAACTGCATGTAGCGTGTGTAGAAGCGCCGCCATTCATATTCGCGCTCGCTGGTCCAGTCGAAGAAATAGCTGCCGTGGTTGTCGCGGTTCGATTCAAAGAATCGCGTCAGGCTGGGCAGCGTGTAGCGATCATGCCATTCCGCCCGCTGCGCCCGCATCAGATCACGGCTGGCGCTGTAGATGTTGAAGGTCGGGTCGAAGTTCACCCCTGTTGCCTTCTGCGTCTTCAGATAGTCCACCCATTCCGGGCTACCGGGCGGGTGGATCTGGTCCCAGATCTCGGCGATGCCGCCAAAGCGCTTCTGTTCATCATTGAAATTGTAGTCGGCCGGTGTGTCCTGCACCCGCCTGCCGTCCAGAAGGCTTTCGAAATGCCCGTAAAAATGCGTGATCGTGCCCAGCCCGGCGGCAGCGGCGTCGCGGGCGTTGAACTCGGCGATGTTGGGCTGCGAAAGATGGGCCACCGTGCCCAGCCCCAGTTTCTTCGCCTCGTCGATGGCGGCGCGGTCGATGGCGGGCGTCTCGTCGCCGCGATTGAAGAACTTGATGCCGTCGATGCCCACACTGGCCGCCCAGCGCACCCATTCGCGCGCCTTTTCCGGCGTTGTGACCCGCCCGCCTTTCCAGCCGGCGTTGGCGCCGCTGCCAAGTGTCTGATAAACATAGAGACGCGGGCTCATGATCTCGCCGGCCGCCGCGCGCTTCTTGTCGGAAAGCGCCCTTGCCGCATCGCCGCCATAGAGGGGAATGCCGCGCAGGGTGGTAACGCCGTGCGCCAGCCACAGCTTCCACGCATAATCGGGATCGTTCATCTTGAAGATGTCGCCCTGGTGGCCGTGCATGTCCACGAAACCGGGCAAAACATACATGCCGGTGGCGTCAATCTCGCGGCTGGCGCCGGCTGGTGGCCGGTTGGTGCGCATCGGCAGGCCCGGCGTGCCGGCGCTGCGGATATCGGTGATGCGCCCGCCATTGATGATGATGTCGGCCGGACCATAGGGCGGCCCGCCGTTGCCGGTGATGATGGTCGCGCCGCGGATCACCAGCGTGTCATAGGGCCCGGCGGCCAGCGCGGCGTCGCGCGGCGCGCTGGTCTTCATCTGGCCGGCCATCTGGGCATTGGCCGTGGTGGCGCTAGCCAGCAGGCAGGCCGCGGCAAACAGGATCGGCTTCATCATTTCCCCCATGTTGTGCGCAGCATAGACGCAGCCACGGGCGCCGGCTAGGCTGCCACGCATGGATTGGGCAGCGGCGGCGATTGGCTATGTGTTGGGGTCGATCCCGTTCGGCCTTCTCCTCACGCGGACCATCGGCATCGACATCCGCCAGGTGGGCAGCGGCAACATCGGCACCACCAACGTCCTCAGAACAGGCAACAAGGGGCTGGCCGCGGCCACGCTGCTGCTGGATGCCGGCAAGGGCGCGGCCGCCGTGCTGATCGGGCGGGAGCTGGGCGGGGAGGTGGCCGGCATCGTGGCCGGCACGGCTGCCTTCATCGGACACCTGTTCCCCATCTGGCTGAAGTTTCGCGGCGGCAAGGGGGTGGCGACCATATTGGGCGTCACGCTGGCCGCCGCGCCGCTCGCTGGCCTCATCGCGCTGGCCGTGTGGCTGGGCGGCGCGCTGGCCACCCGCTACAGCAGCGTGGGCGGCATGCTGGCGGCGATCACCTGCGCGGTGGCGGCCTGGTGGCTTGCGGGGGCGGGCTGGGGCGCCCACCTCCTCGCGATGGCGGTTCTGCTGATCATCATGCACCGGGACAATATCGCCCGGCTGCGCGCCGGCACCGAATCGAAGATCGGGCACAAGGCCCAAGGGCCCAAAGTGTGATCCCCAATGATGCCGTCGCGCGCCTGCGGCTGATCCGCACCGACAGCATCGGCCCCGTCACCTACAGGCAATTGATCGCCCGCTTCGGCACGGCGCAGGCGGCGCTCGACGCGCTGCCCGATCTTGCCCGGCGCGGCAATCGCGCGCTCTCCATCTGCCCGGCCGAAGCCGCAGAGGCCGAGCTCGCCGCCGCCGCGCAGGCCGGCGCGCAGCTGCTGTTCATCGGCACGCCCGAATACCCTGCGCTCCTCGCCCACACCGAAACCGCGCCGCCGGTGCTCCATGCGCGGGGGGATGTGACGCTGCTCGAACGACCGGCGGTGGCCATCGTCGGCGCCCGCAACGCCAGCGCGGCGGGCGTGCGCTTCGCCAGGCAATTGGCGATGGACCTTGGCGCGGCGGAGCAGGTGATCGTATCGGGTCTCGCGCGCGGCATCGATGCGGCGGCGCACGTGGCGAGCCTGGAGAGCGGCACCATCGCCGTGGTCGCCGGCGGGGCAGACGTGCCCTATCCCCCCGATCATGCGGACCTGATGGCGAAGATCGCGGCAGAAGGCCTGATCATCGCCGAACAGCCGCCGGGGGTGGAGCCGCAGGCCCGCCACTTCCCGCGCCGCAACCGCATCATTGCCGGGCTTTCCGCTGGCACCATCGTGGTGGAAGGCGCGGCCAAGTCCGGCAGCCTGATCACCGCGCGCATCGCGGCAGAGCTGGGGCGGGAGGTGATGGCGGTGCCCGGCTCCCCGCTCGATCCGCGCACCGGCGGCTGCAACCAACTGATCCGCGAGGGCGCCACCCTGGTGCGGGACGCGGCGGACGTGCTGGAGGCGCTCTCCACCCTCTCCGGCGAAGCCCGCCTGCCCTTCGCGCTCGCCGAGCCCACCGCCCCCCTTCCACTCACCACCCCCGAAACCGCCCGCGCCGCCGTGCTCGCCCTGCTCTCCCCCACGCCGGTGCCGGTGGACGATCTCGTCCGCCAGTCCGCCCTGCCCGCCGCGCAGGTGGCGAGCGTGCTGCTGGACCTGGAACTGGAAGGGGTGCTGCTGCGCCATGCGGGGGCGCGGGTGGCGTTGGGGTGAGTGGCGTTGGGGTGAGGAGTTCAGGGTACGGGCGGCACCTGCATCACCACCACTTCGCCGCTCTTGCGCGTGATGCCATAGAGGGTGCGGGCGGCGCTTCGGTCCCATGCCCAGGCCTGGCCTTCCAGCTGCGCCGGGATGGTGGCGACATGATCCAGCACCGGGCCCTGCGGGGGCACGCGCAGCACATAGAGTTCGGTCGCGTCATGGCCGGTGAGGTAGAGCAGGCCATCGGGCCCGAAGCTGCCGCCCGAAATGCTGTTCGGCGGCAGCTTCGCCAGCACGCTGTCGGGCAATTTATAACCACCCACTTCGGCCCAGTCATCGTTGAGGATCACGATCTTCGTGTCGCGGTGCGTGCGCCCGTCGTCGCTGCGCGGCGCGTCATAATTGGCAAATGCGGCCCACCAGCGGCCATTGTGGCGCTCGACCCAGGTCAGCGAACCACCGCGCACCCCGAGCGGGATCGAACCGACATGGCGCATCGTCTTCGTGTCGAAGATCTCCACCGAACTGGCCATCGGCGTCTGCGGATAATTGCTGTTGGCGCACACCAGCTTCGCGCGATCGACAACGCAGCTGTTCAGATGGCGGATGGCGATGCGGTCACCCACCCACTCGCCCAGCTTCACGCCATCGGCCTTGCGGTACTTGCCGATGCGGCTGTTGACGATGGCATAGAAATGCTGCGCATCGACCGCCACGCCCTGGCGGGCCTCCGGCGCGGTCCAGCGCTTCAGTTCAGTGGTCGCCGGCAGCTGCAGCGGGGTGGGCGGTACCGCCGGTTGCGCCAGCGACGGCGCCGCGATCAGGGCCAGCAGCCAGCGACGCATCACATCACCACCGAGACGCCAAAGCTGAAGGTGCGGCCGAAGCGTGCCGATTCCTGCAGCAGGTCGCGGTTGGGGCCGGTGAGCTCGATGCGGCCGCTGTTGGTGAGGTTCTCGCCTTCCACGAACAGATCGATATTGGGGGTCACGCGGAAGCGCAACTGCGCGTCCATGGTGCCGCGCCAGCGCCAGAACTGGTCTGAGCCCGGGATGGTCTGGTTGATGGTTTCGAGGAAGGTACCGGTGTAGTTATAGGCCAGCCGGCCTTCGAACGGGCCGTTTTCATAGAAGAGCGTGGCGTTGGCGGCCCAGGTGGGCTGGAAGAAGAAGCCCAATCGGCGCGGGCCGGCATCGGTCAGCACGTCGAGCCGGCTTTTCACGTAAGTGGCATTCAGGTTGACGCCCAGGCCATCGAGGGGCTTGGGCAGGAAGGTCAGCTGCTGCTGCACGGCGGCTTCCACGCCGAACAGGGTGGCGGATTGGGCATTGTCCGGCCGGGTGACCTCCACCTGTTCCGGCCCGCGGCCCAGGCCCAGATCGATGGTCTCGATCGAGGTCACGCTGTAGATCTCGTCCTTGATGTCCTTGTAGAAGATCCCCAGCGACAGCAGCCCGCCGTTGCTGCTGTAATATTCCACCGAGGCATCGAGGCCCATCGCCCGGCGCGGCTTCAGATCGGGGTTGCCGCGTGACAAGGTGGGCAGGGTGCCGGCGATGATGTTGAGCGTTTCGCGCGCTGTCACGTCGCCAAAGTTGGCGCGGCCGATGGTGTTGGTCCAGGCGGCGCGCACGACCAGTTCGGGCGTGGCGTTCCAGCGCATGTGCAGGCTGGGCAGGACATTGCCGAAACCGCCTGCGGCGCTGGCCGGCGTGGTGACGCCGCCGCTGACCCGCACGGAGGTGGAGCTGACGTCGGTGCGCTCATAGCGCACACCGCCCAGTACCTCGAGATCATCGATCTTCACCTGCGCCTGGACGAAGCCGCCATAAATGGTTTCGCGCACGGTGAAATCGCCGTTTACATTGTTGGTGGCGGCGGTGAAAGCGCTGCGGTTGGTGTTGAAGAAGGCCAGTGCCCGATCACGATCGATGGCCAGATCAAAGACCTTGCCGCCGATGACCGGCAATGGCTTGCGCAAGAACACGTCGGACAACCGGTAGGTGACGCCTGAGCCGGCTGCCAGCGTGTAGGTCGTCTGGTCCTGATCGCGTTCATGATCCGTGCGCCGATAGATGCCGCCGGCTTTCACCGCCCATTCCATCGCGCCGCTCTGCCACCTGTAGCTGAGGTTGGCGCGACCTTCGTAAATGTCCTGCCGGGTGATGTTCAGCGCCTCCGTGCGGTTCAGGAACGGATGCAGCGCTGGGTCGGCCAGGCTGGCCGGCGTGAACGGATCGAACTCGAAGAAGAATCGCGAGGTGTCATAGCGGAAGCCGAACGCTGTACTGGTGGGGGAGCGGAACGTCTCGCCGCGGCCGATCTCGCGACCTTCGGCGCCCGAATAGATAGCGTCCACATCCAGCCTGAGGCCGCTGTCCCCTTCCCAGCGGGCGTTGTACTGGGCGTTCCAGATCTTCTGGCTGCTGATCGGCAGGTTGAGGTTGATGACATTGCGCGCTGTCGCAAACGTGCCGGTGGTTGGCGTCTGGTTCGTCACATTGCCTTGCTGTTCCAGCCGGTTCTCGTCACGCGTCTCGGCGTCCTTGAAGCGGTTGTAGGTGCCGAACAGCCGCATGTAGAGCTGCGGCGTGGCCTGCCATTCCAGCGTCAGGGCACCGCCGATTCGTTCGCGCACATTGTTGTAGAGGAACAGGCGTTCCTGCACCGGCACCGGGATGCCGTTGCCAGACCCCAGGTTCACAGGCGCGCCGGCTGCCGTGTATTCGCGGAAGCTGGGGGTGGCGTTCTCGAACTGGGTGATGTCGTAGTCTCGCACCGAATAGTTGATCTGGCCGACAATGCCGAACTGCCGGTCTGGCCCGAAGCGGGTGCCGGCCTGCGCATTGGCGCGCCAACTGGCGCGGCGGCTGGCGACATTGCCGGATTGCTGGATATCGGTGAAGGCGCCGGTGGCGTTGAAGAAGGGCTTGTCTTCGGCAAGCGCGCTGCGCGTCACGATGTTGATGATGCCGCCCAGCGCGTTGGGGTCCATCTCCGGCGTGATCGTCTTGAACACCTCCAGCCGCTGCGCGAAATTGGCCGGCACCGTATCCAGCGGCACCGTGCGAGAACCGCCATTGTCCCCGGTTGCAACGATGGCGCCATTCACCTGCGTGCGGTTGTAGGTGGGCGGCAAGCCGCGGATCGACGGGAAACGCGGTTCATTCTGGTCGTTCTGCACTGAAACGCCGGGGATGCGGCGCAGCGCGGCGGCGGTGTTCTGATCGGGCAGGCGGCCGATGTCGTCAGACACGATCAGATCGGAAACGATGAAGGCGTCCTTCTTCGCCCGCACTGCCTCAATCTCACCCTTGCGGAAACCGGTGACGACGATTTCTTCGTCTTCGCCGGGCGCGGCTGCGACAGCCTGATCCTCGGCAGCCAGGGCCGATGCACTGCTGATGGCCAGAACCGACACCCACGATATCAAGGCAAGCTTCTTCATGATTGACCCCCATCGGCAGTGATGCTGCTGCTTGGGTCCGTTAGGGTCTGGTGATGATGGGTTGATGACGGAACGACGACAATGTGGTGACGCCCTGCGACCCTCCACCCCTTGACGCCCGCTCCCGCCCCCCGCCACCCTCGCGCGTGTACGTGAGGGAATAGATGCAACTCGTCATCGTTGAATCGCCGGCCAAGGCGAAGACCATCAACAAATATCTGGGCTCGGGCTATGAGGTGCTGGCCAGTTTCGGCCATGTGCGCGATCTGCCGCCCAAGGATGGGTCGGTCGATCCAAGCCAAGACTTCGCCATGGCCTGGGAGGTCTCGGCAGACCGGACGAAGCAGCTGAAGGCCATCGCCGATGCCGCCAGGCGGGCGGACCAGGTCATCCTCGCCACCGACCCGGATCGGGAGGGAGAGGCGATTTCCTGGCATCTGCTGGAGGTGCTGAAGGCCAAGCGGGCGCTGCCGGCCGGCGGGGCGCGGCGGGTGACGTTCAACGAGATCACCAAGGCCGCTGTCACCAAGGCGATGCAGGCGCCGCGCGATCTCGATCAGCCGCTGATCGATGCCTATCTCGCCCGCCGCGCACTGGATTATCTGGTGGGCTTCACCCTGTCCCCCGTGCTGTGGCGCAAGCTGCCCGGCGCCAAGAGCGCAGGCCGCGTGCAATCGGTGGCGCTGCGCCTGGTGGTGGAGCGCGAGCGCGAGATCGAGGCGCACGTGCCCCGCGAATATTGGCGCGTGGAAGCCGAGATGATCGCCCCCAATGGCGCCACCTTCAAGGCGCGCCTCGCGGTGCTGGACGGCAAGAAACTGGGGCAGTTTGACCTCAATGATGCTGCAGCCCATGCTGCGCGGGAAGCCATTGAGAAGAATGGCTTTACCGTCCGCACCGTGGAGACGAAACCGGTCAGCCGGAACCCCGCGCCGCCGTTCACCACATCCACGCTGCAGCAGGAGGCCGCGCGCCGGCTGGGCTTCACCGCCAGCCACACGATGCGGGTGGCGCAGGGACTCTATGAAGAGGGGCGCATCACCTACATGCGGACGGACGGCGTGCAGATGGCGGCCGAAGCGCTGAACGCGGTGCGCGACCTGATCGCGCGCGATTACGGCACCAAGGCGGACGTGCTGCCGGAAAAGCCGCGTTTCTATGCCACCAAGGCCAAGAACGCCCAGGAAGCGCACGAGGCCATCCGCCCCACCGATTTCTCGCGCCGTCCGGGCCGCGCCGACAGCGACGCGGAGCGGCTCTATGCGCTGATCTGGAACCGCACGGTGGCCAGCCAGATGGCGAGCGCGAAGCTGGAGCGCACCACGGTCGAACTGTTCGATGATGACGGCAAGCATGGCCTGAAGGCCACCGGCCAGGTGGTGATCACGCCGGGCTTCCTCGCGCTCTACACCGAGGGGCGCGACGAGGAGCCGGGCAAGGGGGGCGAGGATGACGAGGACGGCGCGCGCCTGCCGCGGCTGGCCGGGGGCGACCGCTGCGCCTCCAAGACCGTGGAGGCGATCCAGAGCTTCACGGAGCCGCCCGCCCGCTACAGCGAGGCGACGCTGGTCAAGAAGCTGGAGGAACTGGGCATCGGCCGGCCTTCCACCTATGCCTCCATCCTGCAGACGCTGCGCGACCGCGCCTATGTGCGGGTGGAGAAGAACCGCTTCTTTGCCGAAGAGAAGGGCCGGCTGGTCACCGCCTTCCTGGAACGTTTCTTCGCGCGTTACGTGGAATATGATTTCACGGCGGGCCTTGAAACGCAGCTCGACGATGTTTCGGCCGGCGATGAAAGCTATCTCGATCTGCTGCGCGCCTTCTGGGCCGATTTCCAGCCCAAGACGGCCGAGGTGATGGAGCAGCGGCCATCGGACATCACGGTGGCGCTGGACGAATATCTGGCGCCCTATCTGTTCCCGGATAAGGGCGACGGCGTGGACCCGCGCCTGTGCCCGCGCTGTTCTGCGGGGCGGCTTTCGCTGAAGACCGGGCGGTTCGGCGCGTTCGTCGCCTGCTCCAACTATCCGGAGTGCAAGTACACGCGGCCGTTCGCCAGTGAAAATGGCGCCCAGGCCAGTGATGGCCCGCTGGAATTGGGGGCGGACCCGGTGTCGGGCGAGATGATCACCCTGCGCTCGGGCCGCTTTGGCCGCTTCTTGCAGAAGGGGGATGGCGACAAGCCGCCCCGCGCCTCCATCCCCAAGGACGTGAGCATCACCGGCCCCGAAGACCTGGACTGGGCGGTGAAGCTGCTGGGTCTGCCGCGCACCATCGGGCCGCACCCCGAAACCGGTGAGCCGATCACCGCCAGCATCGGCCGCTATGGGCCCTATCTGGCGCACAACGGCAGCTATGCCCGCCTCTCAAGCACCATGGAGGTGTTCGAGACCGGCATGAACGCCGCCGTGGTGAAGCTGGCCGAAGCCGCCGCCGCCAAGGCCAACGGCGGCCGCCCGGTGCGCGGGGCTGCGACCGCGCTGGCCGAACTGGGCGCGCACCCGGAAACGGGCGCTGCCGTGCGCGTGCTCTCCGGCCGCTATGGGCCGTACATCAGCGATGGCACCACCAACGCCAACGTGCCCAAGGGCACCGAACCGACCGCCGTGACGCTGGACGAAGCCGTTGCCCTGCTCGCCGCACGCGCCGCCGCCGCGCCGGCGAAGAAGGGCAGGAAGGCGCCGGCAAAGAAGGCTGCGGCCAAGAAGCCGGCTGCAAAGAAGAAGGCTGCACCGAAGAAGACGTAAGTACTGCCTCCGGCGGGCAGGGTCGCGAACCCTGCACCCGTTTGATTTTGCTGGCCCGTGTTTCGCGTGCGCCATCCAGCGCCGCAGGCAGGGAATTCTAGCCTGCGGCGCTGTTTTGGTTACAGAAGCGCAGAACAAACAACCGGGTGCAGGGACGAGTCCCTGCCCGCGGCGGGTCCCATCGAAACATCGTTTCGATGGGTGCCCTCGGAGGCCTTTTCTGCCTTCGCGTCAGCGCGCCAATGCTGCGCTGATCTCCGCCCCCTTGGCGGCCTTGAGGGCGGCGCACTGGCCGATGCGTTCCTTGGTCTGGCTCAGCTCCAGTTCGCCGCCGCCCAGGATGGCGAGGTTGGGGCGGATCAGGTTTTCGACGCGGTCGATGGCCTCCCGGCTGCAATAGCCGTCGAAGAAGCCGATCACCCCGCTGCGCGCGAAGCCGGGGAAGCTTTCCACCACCGTCTTGAAATTGTTGGCAACATACTGGGTGGTGGCATCGCGGCTACTGCGGTTGAAGGTGAGCGAGGCGAGGATGGTGGTGCGCTCGCGGCTGATCAGGCCTTCGCCCATCGCCAGCTTCTGCACATGGGAGACAGCCTCGGCGCCTTCCACGGCGCCCAGTGCGCTGGCAGCCTGTGCGCGGAACAGCGGATCCTGCGACGCCTTGAGCGCGGCATAGAGCCGGTCTGCCGTCGCCACCCCGCCTTCCTGCACCGCCACGGCGAGCGCCGTGCGGCGATAGACGGGCGCCAGTGCGGCCGTTTCGCCCGCCATGTAGCGGGTTGCGGCGTCCTTCAGGCGGGCGCGCAGGGCCGGGTCACGCGCCTGCAGGGCCAGCACCGGCACCAGCGATTCGCGCCAGCCCTGAATGCGCGGGTCGCTCACCGGCTGGGCCGGATCGAAGCCCTGCATCTCCGGCCGGGTGGCATAAAGGCGCTGCATCAGCGCGCGATAGGCGGGCAGCTCGGCATCGGACAGGGTGGTGTCGGCCAGGCCGGCCAGCTTGCCGACCATTTCCAGCGCCGGCCGCCGCGAACCGTGGCGGGCCAGTGCCTCTGCCGCCTTGACGACGCGGGTGAAATCGGTGCGTCCGGCGGCGAATTCGGCCCAAAGGCTGTCGGCCACCACCATCGCCTCCCGCTCCGGCAGCGTGGGTGCGGCGGCGATCAGCCGATCCCAGCCGGCCTCATCCATGCTGAACCGATAGTAACCGGCGCCGCCCGCGTTGGGCACCAGCGCGGGCGCGGTGCCGACCAGCGCCGGCAGGGCGGCATTGGAGTCCTTCAGCAATGTGCAGGCCTTGCCTTCGCCGCGCGACAGGCAGACGGGGATCTGCCAGCGCCTGAGCATGCGGTCAGTCGCGATGCCCAGCGGCACATAGCGCGACTGGCTGATCATGATGCCATCTGCGCCATCACGCACCGTCACCAGCGGCACGCCGGTCTGATCGGTGAAGCTCTTCAGCGCCGGAACCACATCGGGATTGCCGCTGGCTTCCGCCACGCTGGCGAAGAAATCATCGGCGCTGGCGTTCCGGAAGGCATAGCGGTTCAGGTGCAGCTGCACGCCCTTGCGGAAATTGGCTTCGCCCACGAAGCTTTCGAACATCGAGACGGTTTGCGCGCCCTTCAGATAGGTGATCGAATCAAAGGCGCTGATCACCTGATCGTTGCGGGTGATTTCCTGCCGGATCGGCCGGCCGCGGCCCAGCGAGTCCGTTTCCATGGCGATGAAGGCTTCCGCCACCTCGCCCGAGGCAATGTCGAGCGCGCCGTTCCAGCGGTGGGCGGCCTTGTTGCCCATCCATTCGGCAAAGCTCTCGTTGAGCCAGATGTCGGTCCACCAGGTCGGCGTGACGAGATCGCCGAACCACTGATGCGCCAGCTCATGCGCGGCGACCACGCCGAAGCGCCGCAGCTGTGAGGGCGGCGGGGTGTTGCCCAGCAGGATCAGCGTGTCCTGGAACAGGATCAGGCCGGCATTCTCCATCGCACCGCCCATCACCGGCGAGGCGATGAAGTCGAGCTTTTCATAGGGATAGGCGATGCCGAAATAGTCTTCCAGGATGCCCACGATCTTGGGCGTCTCGCTGAGCGTGGTATCCATCCGCCCGGCCTGGCCCTTGGTGCCGATCACCCGGAAGGCGAGCGGGCTCTTGCGGACGGCGTTGGCCGGGATGGTGGCTTCGCGCACGTCGAAATCGCCGACGCCCACCGCCACCAGATAGGTGGGAAGCGGCTTGGACGGCGCGAACCTGTGCGTGGTCCAGCCGGCCTTGGTGGTGGCCGCCACTTCCGGCGTGTTGGCGAAGGCCTTGAGGCGGCTCGGCACGGTGAGCGAGACGGTGAAGGGGACCTTGAAGCCAGGCTCGTCAAAGCCGGGGAACATGCGGCGCGCGTCCAGCGGTTCCATCTGCGTCCAGGCATACCAGTCCTCACCCACCTTGGCACGGAACAGGCCCTCGGCGCCTTCGCGGAAGCCGGTGCTGTAATCGAAGCGGAAGCTGACCTTCCCGGCCGGCAGATTGCCCGGCAGATCGAGCCTTGCCACGCCCGACGGATCAACGTCGGTCCATGTGGCCTTCATGCGCCTGCCGCCGGCCAACACCTCGGCGCGTGCCACCTTCAGGCCCAGGCCGTGCAGGAACACGGTCTTCGTCGGCGCCTTCACCTCGGCATCGATCTCGACATGGCCGCTATAGTCGGCCTGCGCCGGATCAACCTTCAGATCGATGCGATAGGCGACTGGCGTCACCGTGTCGGGCAGGCGACCAACAGGCACCTCCTGTGCAAAGGCAGGTGCGGCAAGCAGGGTGGCGGCAAGCAGGGCGGAACGGCGCATCATGGTGTCTCCCCTTCAGGAACGATGCGCCGTCGTGCCGTGCCGGGCCGGCCAAGACAAGTCAGAGAATATATTTTGACAGGTCGGTGTTGCCGGCGATCTCGCCCAGCTCGCGGGCCACGAAGGCGGCGTCCACGGTCACCGTCTCGCCGCCCTTCTCGCTGGCTTCAAAGCTGATGGTTTCCAGCAGTTTCTCCATCACCGTATGCAGCCGGCGGGCGCCGATGTTCTCCACCGTCTCGTTCACCTGCGCCGCGGTGCGGGCGATGGCGTCGATGCCGTCCGGCGCGATGGCGAGCGTCACGCCCTCGGTGGCCAGCAGCGCCGCATATTGGCGGATCAGGCTGGCATCGGTGTCGGAGAGGATGCGGCGGAAATCATCCTCGGTCAGGCCCTTCAGCTCCACCCGGATCGGCAGGCGGCCCTGGAGTTCGGGCAGCAGATCAGACGGCTTGGCGACATGGAAGGCCCCGGACGCGATGAACAGCACATGGTCGGTCTTCACCGGGCCATATTTGGTGGCAACGGTGGTGCCTTCGATCAGCGGCAGCAGGTCGCGCTGCACGCCTTCCCGGCTCACGCTGCCGCCGCGCACGTCAGAAACCGCGATCTTGTCCACCTCGTCCAGGAACACGATGCCGTTGGCTTCCGCATTGCGCACGGCCTCGCGCTGGATCTCCTCGTCATCAAGACGCTTGTCGCTCTCCTCGGCGATCAGCGCGGCCCAGGCGGCGTCCACCTTCATCTTGCGGCGCTTGGGTAGCCGGCCGCCCATGGCCTTCGCCATCATGTCAGACAGGTTGATCATGCCCACCTGCCCCGGCTGCATGCCGGGCAATTCGAAGCTGGGCGCGGCTTCGGCCACCTCGATCTCCACCTCGCGGCCCTTTAGGTCACCGGCCTCGAAACGCTGGCGGAAGGCGAGCCGTGTCGCCTCGCTGGCATCCTTGCCGACCAGCGCATCGAGCAGGCGGGCCATGGCGGCGTCGTGCGCCTTGTCCTTCACCGCGGCGCGGCGCTCCTCGCGCGCCTGCCGGATCGATTCCTCGACGAGGTCGCGGATGATGCTGTCCACATCGCGGCCGACATAGCCGACCTCGGTGAACTTGGTCGCCTCCACCTTGATGAAGGGGGCATTGGCGAGCTTCGCCAGCCGGCGGCTGATCTCGGTCTTGCCGCAGCCGGTGGGGCCGATCATCAGGATATTCTTGGGCACCACCTCGTCGCGCAGATCATCCGGCAATTGCTGCCGGCGCCAGCGGTTCCTGAGGGCCACGGCGACGGCGCGCTTGGCCTCGTCCTGCCCGATGATGTGGCGATCGAGCGCCGATACGATTTCGCGGGGGGTCAGGCTCACAGGTCGATCGCCTCCACGGTCAATTCCTCGTTGGTGTAGACGCACAGATCGGCGGCGATCTTCATGGCGCGGCGCGCGATCGTCTCGGCGCTGTGGTCGCTGTCGGCCAGCGCGCGGGCGGCGGCCAATGCGAAATTGCCGCCCGAACCGATGGCTGCAATGCCGCCCACCGGTTCCAGCACATCGCCGTTGCCGGTGATCACCAGCGTGACCTGCGCATCAGCCACGATCATCATGGCTTCGAGGCGCCGCAGATATCGGTCCGTCCGCCAATCCTTGGCCAGCTCAACGGCGGCGCGCAGCAGCTGGCCGGGGTGGCGCTCCAGCTTGGCCTCCAGCCGTTCGAACAGGGTGAAGGCATCGGCGGTGGCGCCGGCAAAGCCCCCAATGACCTGGTGCTTCACCTCGCCCGTGGGGCCGAGGCGCCGCACCTTCTTCGCATTGGGCTTCATCACCGTCTGCCCCAGCGTCACCTGGCCATCGCCGGCAACGACAACCTGCCCGCCCTTGCGAACGGAAACGATGGTGGTGCCGTGGAATTGCGGGAGTTCGCTCATCGGGTGGGGCCTTTCATGCGCCCCATGTAGGCAATTGGCGCGACAGTTGAAGGGGTCTGCCCTGAAAGAGCAGAGACCCATCCAACCGCAAAGCTGCCGGACAGTCGCCCGCACATGCGCCCAAATGACAAGGGAAGCAATCGCCGAGCGGAATCAACAGATTACAGCATTGATGCGGCCAATTGGCAAAATGTTCATCCCGTGTTATTGTTTTTCTCATCCGCAGAAATGCGAGGGCTGCGGTTTTCTCGGGGGGAGAAGACCCATGGCTCTTGCTGTGCGCATTCGTGATTCGTCTGTCACATCCAATATCGCAGTCTCAATCATGCGTTCCCTGCAGGCCAGGCAGGTCCGGCGGCTGGCGCCGGCCGTCTGCCTTGGTGTCGTGCTGGCCGGCTGTGCCGGTACACCGCGCATCACGGCGCTGCATGATCCACTCTACCGGGCCGATGGCCACACCAGCACTATCACCGCCACAGCGCGCGTGACCCAGTCCAGCATCGCCGAGATCCGCATCGAGGCGATTTCGGGCACGCCGGCCTGGTGCCCGACGGGAAGCCTGGTGCCCTCGCTGATGCCGTGCCGCACCAACGCGGTGAACATCGTTTCGGCCTGCGGCTTCTCCGCCGGGCGAACGGAGGCCAGTTGCGCCCTCAACCGCACCATCACCGGTGGCCGCATGATCAGCTATCGCACCACCACGCGCGCCGCCAATGGCCGCACCGCCTCGACGCCCTGGGTGACCTATGCCGCCGGGCCGTGGCCGTTGACCGAATATCAGCTCAATCTGGGCATCATCCGCGTGCAGCTTGATATCGAGGCAGCGCGGCCGGTGATCTGGCGCACCGATGCGCCGGGGCCGGCGGCGGCGGCCGACAAGATCGATCTGGGCTTCGTGCCGGATGCCGACTATTTCGCGGCCGGTGGCGGCAATTATCGCCAGTTCTCCGACGATATCAGCAGCATCGCCACCCGCACCTTTTACACCGACACGCGACCCTCGACGAATTTCACCCGCACTTGGCGCAACATCTACAATCTGTGGGCCGGTCCGCGCGGGGCTGATGGCGAAGGCTGCACGCGCAACTTCAACCAGCAGACCAACGCCATCCGTGCCGCGCTCGACGGGGTGGCCATCGTCCACCGCAACGCCTTCCGCGATTGCGCGACCCTGACCAGGGGGGGCGGCGGTGCCGGAACCGTGGAATCAACCCAGTCCAACGTGCTGCAGTTACTGGTGCATGAATCCGGACACTTCCTGTTCGGCCTGGGTGATGAATATTCCGGCGGCGGCAACAGTGCCGTCTCGCTGCCGAAGAACGTGCTCGGCAGCCAGAGCAGCTGCCAGTCCACATCAACGGCCAACAGCCTGCCATCGGGCCAATGCGTGCAGATCGGCACCACCGGCACGTGGCGCAATGATGATGGCCAGATCAGCATGATGGCCAGCAGCAGCCTCGACAGCGATTTCCGTACCCTGTCGTTGAGGGCCGTGTCCAACATGGTGTCCGCCTGCTCCGGCGGCAGCTGCTATTGAGGGGGGAACCACGATGCGCACCCTTGCTGCAACACTGCTGCTCGTCGCAGTACCCGTGCTGGCCCAGCCGGCGCCCGATCGCGCTGCCACAGCCGGCCAGCCGGCCCAGGCCGAGGTTATCAGCGAAAAGCCGATCCCGGATGCAGACGACCCGATCAACCGCCAGGCCGAGGCCGATACGGTGGAGGCGCTGGTGCTGCTGATGACACTAGATGGCCGCGAGGCGCGGCTGGAGCAGGCGATCCCCGCCCGGGTGCCGCGCGGCGCCATCCAGAAGCGCCAGGACGAAAGCGACCGGGTGACCGTGATCGCCCTCGCCGGTGGGCGCGAGCTGGCCCGTGCCAGCGTGCCCGACCAGCTGATCAATATAGAGGAGGAGACGGGCGTGGTGACGCTGCAACGCCGGCAGATCAGCCTGGCGGTGCCGCTGGACCGTGCGCCTGACCAGCTGAGGGTTCTGGCGCCGGCCAGCGGCGTCGACATGGCGGTGGATGCCGGCCCGCTGCTGGCGCCATGGTGCCGGTCCGAGCGGCCGGGCCCCTGGTGTCCGCGCAGGCCGCAATAGCCGCGGCGGCTCTGCACTTGTGGAGCCGGTGCGGATGATCTAGGCGCCCAACCCAGGTCCGGACTCTGGGAGACGGACACTGGGAGCCCGCCAGCATGACCGCCCGCACCGCCACCATCAAGCGCAACACCAAGGAGACGCAGGTCGAGGTGCATGTGAATCTCGATGGCAGCGGCGTGTATGACGTGTCGACCGGCATCGGCTTTCTCGATCACATGCTGGAACAGCTCTCGCGCCACAGCCTCATCGATCTGACGGTGAAGACCGTGGGCGATCTGCACATCGATGGCCACCACACCACCGAGGACACCGGCATCGCGCTGGGCGAGGCGGTGGCCAAGGCGCTGGGGGACCGGCGCGGCATCACCCGCTATGGCGATGCGCTGATCCCGATGGACGAGACGCTGACCCGCGTGGCGCTCGATATTTCGGGGCGGCCCTACCTGGTGTGGCGCACCAATTTCAGCCAGCCCAGGCTGGGCACGCTCGATACCGAGATGTTCAAGGAATTCTTCGCGGCGTTCGCGGGCTCGGCGGGGATCACGCTGCACATCGAGACGCTCTATGGCGTCAACAACCACCATATCGCCGAAAGCTGCTTCAAGGGGCTGGCCCGCGCGCTGCGGGCGGCCGTTGCCATCGATCCGCGCAAGGCGGACTCGATTCCGTCCACGAAAGGCACGCTCGGCGGTGCCTGATACGGTTGCGCTGATCGATTATGGCGCCGGCAACCTGCGGTCAGCGGCGCGGGCGCTGGAAAAGGCAGGCGCGCGCGTGGTGGTGACGGACGATCCCGCCGTGATCGCGGATGCCGCGCGCATCGTGCTGCCCGGCGTAGGCGCGTTCGCGCAGTGCATCGGGCAGCTTCGCGCGCACACGGGTATCGAAGCGGCGCTGAACGAGGCGGTGAATGGCCGCGGCGTGCCATTCCTGGGCATCTGTGTCGGCATGCAGTTGCTGGCCAGCGAGGGGCATGAACATGGCGTGCACGCCGGCCTGGGCTGGCTGCCGGGCATCGTCAAGCGGCTGACGCCCAGCGATCCGGCGCTGAAGGTCCCGCACATGGGCTGGAACCGCGTCGAGGCCGTCAATGGCGCGGATGTGCCGTCCGGCGATGCCTATTTCGTGCACTCCTATGCCTTTGCGCCCGATGATCCGGCCGATGTGCAGGCGGTGGCCGATCATGGCGGGCGCTTCGCCGCCATCGTCAAGCGCGGCCACATCACCGGCGTGCAGTTCCACCCCGAAAAGAGCCAGGCCTATGGTCTGGCGTTCCTTCATAACTGGTTGAATTCATGATCATCTTTCCCGCCATCGATCTGAAGGGCGGTCAATGCGTCCGTCTGGCCGAAGGCGACATGAACCGCGCCACCGTCTATGCCGATGACCCTGCCGCCCAGGCCGCGCTGTTCCGCGCTGCCGGCGCCACCCATCTTCATGTGGTCGATCTGGACGGCGCCTTTGCCGGTGACAGCCGCAATGCCGATGGTGTGAAGGCGGCGCTGTGCGGCTTTGGTGCCGGGCGCGTGCAGGTGGGCGGCGGCATCCGCACCGCCGCGCACGTCGAAGGCTGGCTGGCGGCCGGCGTGTGGCGGGTGGTGATGGGCACCGCCGCGCTCGACAATCCCGATCTGGTCAAGGGCCTCGCCGCCGATCATCCCGGCCGCATCGTCGTCGCCGTCGACGCCCGCGATGGCATGGTCGCCACGCGCGGCTGGGCCGATGTGTCGACGCTGCCGGTCGCCGATCTGGCCCGGCGGTTCGAGGATGCCGGGGTGGCGGCCGTGCTGTTCACCGATGTCGGCCGTGATGGCATGCTGAAGGGCGTCAATGTCGAGGCGACGGTGGCGCTCGCCGCCGCCACCAGCCTGCCGGTGATCGCGTCGGGCGGCGTGGCGTCCATCGCCGATATCCATGCGCTGGTTGGCAAGCCCGGCATCGAGGGCGTCATCACCGGCCGCGCGCTCTATGATGGCCGGCTCGATCTGGCCGAGGCCATCCGGGTCGCGCAATGACGGAACCAAAATGACTCTGGCTGTCCGCATCATCCCCTGTCTCGACGTGGCCGGCGGCCGCGTGGTGAAGGGCGTGAACTTTGTCGAACTCAGGGATGCCGGCGATCCGGTGCAGGCCGCCGCCGCCTATGATGCCGCCGGCGCCGACGAGCTGTGCTTCCTCGACATCACCGCCAGCCACGAAGGCCGCGGCACCTTGCTCGACATCGTGGAGCGCACGGCCGATGGGTGCTTCATGCCCTTGACCGTGGGCGGCGGCGTGCGCAGCGTGGAAGATGCCCGCGCGCTGCTGCTGGCCGGAGCGGACAAGGTGGCGGTGAACAGCGCCGCCGTGGCCCGCCCGGCGCTGATCGGCGAGCTGGCCATGCGCTTTGGCGAGCAATGCGTGGTGGTCGCGGTGGACGCCAAGCAGACAGCGCCCGGCACATGGGAGATCTTCACCCACGGCGGCCGCACGCCCACCGGCATCGACGCAGTGGCCTACGCCATCGAGGCGGCCAGGCTGGGGGCCGGCGAAATCCTGCTCACCTCCATGGACCGCGACGGGACGAAGGCGGGTTACGACCTCGCCCTCACCCGCACCATCGCCGACGCCGTCCCCGTGCCGGTGATCGCCTCGGGCGGGGTGGGCAGCGTGGGCGATCTTGTCAGCGGCGTGGCCGAGGGCCATGCTTCAGCCGTGCTGGCCGCCTCCATCTTCCACTTCGGCGAGGTGACCATCGCCGAGGCGCGCGCCGCGCTCGCCAGCGCCGGGCTGCCGGTTCGGGAGGTGTTTCATGGAACGCTTTGACCAGCTGCTGGCCACCATCATCCAGCGCCGCACCGCCGATCCCGCGTCCTCCTACGTCGCCAAACTCACCGCCAAGGGCCGCGCCAAGATCGCCCAGAAACTCGGCGAGGAAGCGGTGGAAGTGGTGATCGCCGCCACTGCGGACGACAAGGCCGGCATCGTGTCGGAAAGCGCCGACCTTTTGTTCCACCTCGCCGTGCTGCTGGCCGACGCCGGCCTCAGCTTCGAGGACATCCGCGCCGAACTGGCCCGCCGCGACGGCGTGTCGGGATTGGACGAGAAGGCCGGCAGGAAGGGGTGAGCAGCCTCCGGCGGGCAGGGACTCGTCCCTGCACCCGGTTGATTTCGTGCGCGCCAGCCGCTCAGGCGCTCATCAGCGCCGCAGGCTGAGAATCATTGCCTGCGGCGCTGTCTTCTGTCGCAAGGGGGCCGCCCCAAACTGATGGGTGCAGGGACGAGTCCCTGCCCGCCGGAGGCCCATGTTTTCCTCCACCCGGCCCGGCCCGCTCACTTGGCGGGCGCCGCCAGCAGGGGCATGACGTCCACCAGCTGCACGTCCCGCATCATCGCCAGATAGGCTTCGTAATAGCCCTTGTGCGAGGCGCCGACGATGGCGAGCATGCGGGTGCCTGGCTGGCGGCCCAGCACTTCCCGCATGTTGGCGACCATGCGCAGGTTGCGGGTTTCCCAGTAGGCGACATAGCGCCGGCCGTAGTGTTCCGGCGATGGCTCGGTGAGGGCGGCGCCAAAGTCCGACTGATATTTGAGCGCCACGAACGATGGCGCGTTGTAGGCGCGGTACATGGCCAGCAGGCCATCCGGCTTGCCGAGCCCGGCCGTCAGACGTTCGGCCTCCTGCGCCTGTGCGGTGGTGGCCGGGTTGTTCCATGCCGCCATCACGGCGCGGCCATAGGCGTCTTCGTCGACGATTGTCCCTATGTAGGTGGATTGGTCATCGACGCTCCACAGCCGGTCGAGCCCGGCGGCCACCGCCACCCGCGCTGCGATCGAAACGGTTTCGTTGCGCCGCCCCGCCTGTTTCTGCAGCAGGGCCACCAGCGCCTCGCTCAGCCTGGCATCGGCGTGGCGCTCGGTCTGGGGCAGCCGCCACCACTGGACCAGCGCTGACCCGGGCTCGCCGGCGGCCAGGAACACCGCCGCCAGTTCCCGCCGCCTGGCCGGCGATGGATCACCGGCCAGGCCGGCCAGCAGGATCTCGGCCCGCGCGTTCGCCGCCGGGACATCCAGCCCGGTCGCAGCGGCCGCCACCGCCGGATCGAAGCAGTAATCCGCGATGGACTCCCGATAGCGATCCGGCATCCGGCGCATCCGGTCACACAGCAGCCCGGCATTGTCCTCCACCGCAATGGCCGTGGGCTTCCACGCCGCCAGCCGGCTGAGCAGCGGGTTCAGCATCTCCACCCGGAACATGTCCGGCAGCTGCGACAGATGCGGTGTGCCCAGCACCATCACCTGGTTGGGCGCCCCAGCCGGACGATCATCCAGACGCGCCGGATCGAACGCCGGGCGATAATCCTGCGCTGCCGCCGAACTGGCCGCCATGGCGAGGGCGATGAGGATGGGCGCTCGATTCATGGTGGCTGCCTTATACGTATAATACAGTAGGTCTATGCGTCATGTCGGCCGGGGTCAAGCGAATGCGGTGGCGGCTTTTTTGCCTCCGGCGGGCAGGGACTCGTCCCTGCACCCATCAGTTTGGGGCGACCCTCTTGCGACGGGAGACAGCGCCGCAGGCAATGATTCTCAGCCTACGGCACTGATGTGCGCTTGTGGAGAGCGCGCCCGACAACAACCGGGTGCAGGGACGAGTCCCCCCTGCCCGCCGGAGGCATTTCGGCGCCCGCCAGTGGCATCCCCCGTCTTCCTCACCCGATGCGCGCAAACGCCTTCAGCCGGCGTGCTGTGGCCTGTGCGGCCTTTGCGTCACCCTTGGCAAGCGCGGCGGCGAGTTCGATGCCCTGGCGTTTCAGCAGCGCTTCGAAGCCGTCGGGGGCGGGCAGGGTTTCGATGCCTTTCAGCAGGCTGGCGGCGCGGGGGGCGTTGTCGGCGTCGAGGTCGAGCAGGGTGATGGCGAAGAAGGTGCGGGTGGAGGGCTGGCCCGGCGCCAGCTTCAGCGCCTGGGCGTAGTTGCGCTCCATCTCGCCCTTCTTGGCGCCGAGCGCGGTGCCGGCGAGGAAGCTGCCGACGGTGGCGATGGCGCCGCCGTGCCAGCCGCCGAGCGCGCTCCAGACAAGGCTGTTGTCGGGGTGGGCGGCGCGGATGGCTTCGAAGCGCCGGCGCGTGTCCTTGGCGAGGCCGATGCCGCGGGTGAGCTGGGCGCGATAGCCGATGGCGACGGCCTTTTGCAGCTGCGCTTCCGTGTTGCCGGGGGCGCGGGCGAGGGCCTTGTCGAAATCGGCTTCGGCTTCGGCGACGAGGGCAAGGGCCCGCGCCTTGTCGCTGGTCTGGTAGCCCGCGATGGAGAGGGTGGCGCGGCCGGCGAGGATGAGGCTTTCGGCGCTGTTCTCGGCGCGGCCATCACGCACGGTTGCGGCCCAGTTGCCGGCGCGGAATTCATCGACGGCGGCGGCCTGCGCGGGGACGGCGGCCAGGCTGGCAAGGCAGGCAAGCCTGGCGAGAAAGAGCGGGGCGAGACGCGTCACGCGCATGGGGCAGGGCTTTCCGGCTAGGAAGGGCAGGGCTTGTCGGCCATACTCGCCGCCATTGTCTGGACTGGCAATGAGCCTTCGCACGGCAACAGTGACGCAGATGGGGTAAGGCAGATGGGCGATTTTTCCGGCAAGAGCGTGATGGTTATGGGCGGCAGCCGCGGCATCGGCGCGGCGATCGTGCGGCGCTTTGCGGCGGAAGGGGCGAATGTCAGCTTCACCTTTTCGGGTTCGCCGGAAGCGGCGGCAGCGGTCGCGGCCGAAACCGGCGCCACGGCGGTCAAGGCGGACAGTGCGGACCGGGAGGCGGTGATCGCGAGCGTGGCGGCGGCCGGCGCGCTCGACATATTGGTGATCAACGCCGGCGTGCTGGTGTTCGGCGATCCGCTGCAAACCGATCCGGACGCGGTGGACCGGCTGATCGACATCAACGTGCGCGCGCCCTATTTCGCCGGGGTGGAGGCCGGACGGCGGATGCACGACAATGGCCGCATCATCATCATCGGTTCGGTGAACGGCGATCGGGTGCCCTTTGGCGGATGCACGGCCTATGCGCTGTCGAAATCGGCGGTGCAGGGCATCGGGCGCGGCCTGGCGCGCGATTTCGGCCATCGCGGCATCACGGTGAACGTGGTGCAGCCGGGGCCGGTGGATACCGACATGAACCCGGCGGATGGCCCGATGAAGGACATCATGCACGCCGGTATGGCCATCAAGCGCCACGCCCACGCCGACGAAGTGGCCTCGCTGGTGCTCTATCTCGGCAGTCCGGCCGCTGCGATGATCACCGGGACGACGCAGACGATTGATGGCGGCATCGGCATTTGAACGGCTGAAATTGGCCGCAGGCACGAAATAAAATTTAACAGAGCTTGATTATTTGGGCCAGAAGGCCCATAGTTCAATTGCTATCGTCGCCTGCGACGGAAATTGATACCGGTTCAAACCGGCTCGTTATCCTCCCACGCTACAGGCACCATCTGCACATCTGCGGGCGGTTTTTTCTTGTTTTCGTGAAAGGAAAACAGCCAATGATCACTGGAACCGTGAAGTTTTTCAATACCGACAAGGGCTATGGTTTCATCTCGCCGGAAAATGGCGGCGATGACAACTTTGTCCACATCAGCGCCGTCGAGCGCGCCGGCATGCACACCCTGAACAAGGACCAGCGCATCTCCTACGAACTGGAAACCGATCGCCGCGGCAAGACCTCGGCCGTCAATCTCCAGCACGCCTGATTGCCCGGCCGGAGCGGGCTCTGCCCGATCGCATCCGGCCAGTGGGCGCGCATTCGTGCGGTGGTTGTTTTCCGGCCCTGGCTGGAAGGACCACCGCACGGATTGCTGCTGACAGCGCCCGATCCCCTGTTCTCGAGAGAGGAAGACCATGCGCACCAGCCTTGAATTCATCGAAGAACAGATCGTGGAGAATGGCCGCAAGGCTGCCAGTGCGGCGCTGTCCAACCAGCGCTCCATGTTCCTGCGCGCGCAGGCGGCCTGGAAAGCCCAGGCTGACAAGCTTCGCCGCGCGGAAGCGGAGCGCAACGCCCAGAAGACCGGCGCTGCTGCCGTCTGACGCGGCGGCCGGTCAGCCTTTCAGCGCGTCGGCGATCAACGCCCGGCTTTGCGCCAGGCCATAGAGCGCGATGAAGCCGCCCATGCGCGGGCCGTTCTCGCTGCCGATCAGGATTTCGTACAACGCCTTGAACCAGTCGCGCAGGTTGGCATAGCCGGCGGCCTTGCCGGCTTCATAGACCTCGAACTGGTAGGCTTCGGCATCGGCGCCTTCGCCCACGGCGGCGAGCCGCGCGTCGAGATCGCGCAAGGCGGCGGCTTCGGCATCCAACGGCGCACGGCGTTTGAGGCCCGGCACCACGAAATCGCGCGCATAGGCGGCGGCGTGATGCACCAGCCGATCGAGCATGGGATGGGTTTCGGGTGACGAGCCCGGCGCATATTTGCGCACAAAGCCCCACAGCCGCGCCGGATCATCGGTGGCGGCGACTGAGGCGAGGTTCAGCAGCAGCGAGAAGCTGACCGGCAGGTTGGCGGCTGGCGGCTTGCCTTCGTGAATATGGTGCACCGGGTTGCCGAGCTGTTGTTCCAGCGGCTGTTCGGGATAGCGGCCGAGGAAATCGGCATAATCCTCGATGGCGCGCGGGATCACGTCGTAATGCAGCCGCTTCGCCTTCCTGGGGTTCTGGTACATGTAGAGCGCCAGGCTTTCGGGCGGGCCATAGTCCAGCCACTGCTCGATGGTCAGGCCGTTGCCCTTGGACTTGGAAATCTTCTGCCCCTCGGCATCGAGGAAGAGTTCATAGTTGAAGCCGGCCGGCGGGTTGCCGCCCAGTGCGCGCACGATCTTGCCGCTGAGGATGACACTGTCGATCAGGTCCTTGCCGGCCATCTCGTAATCGACCCCCAGCGCCAGCCAGCGCATCGCCCAATCGACCTTCCACTGCAGCTTGCAATGGCCGCCGGTGACGGGAACCGTCACCCGTTCCTCCGTGCCCGGCCGCACATAGGTGACCGTGCCGGCCGCCACATCGCGCGCAATGATCGGCACCTGCAGCACGATGCCGTTGACCGGATCGACAGGCAGGAACGGCGAATAGGTGGCGCGGCGTTCGGGGCCCAGCGTCGGCAGGATGATGCCGGTCACCGTGTCATACTGTTCGAGGATCCTGAGCAGCGTCGCATCGAACATGCCGCTGGCATAGCATTCGGTGGACGACAGGAAGCTGTAATCGAAGCCGAACGAATCGAGGAAGGCGCGCAGGCGGGCATTGTTGTGGGCGCCGAAGCTGGAATGGGTGCCGAACGGATCGCGCACCTTCGTGAGCGGCTTGCCAAGGTCCTCACGCAGCATGTCGGGATTGGGAATGCCGTCCGGCACTTTCCTGAGGCCATCCATGTCGTCGGAAAAGGCAATCAGCCTGGTCTTCACGCCCGGCGCCATCGCCTCGAAGGCGCGGCGCACCATGGTGGTGCGCACCACTTCGCCGAAGGTGCCGATGTGCGGCAGGCCGGACGGGCCATAGCCGGTTTCGAAGATCACCGTGTGCCCGGCCGGCACGCCATCGGGATAGCGCGCCAGCACCTTGCGCGCCTCCTCATAGGGCCAGGCCTTGTTCTCGAGCGCTGCGGCGCGAAGATCGATGGTGTTGTTCATCTGCTCCGGGTAACTCCTGCGGGATGACGTTTGGCGATGATGACGCGCAAGCGCAAGCACGAGCGCCTGAAGGCAGCACCGAATCCGGCCCGCCGGCCACCGATGCGGCGGTCTGGCCTGTGCCGGGCGAGGTGCAGTGCTGGGAAGGGCGGCCAACGCCATGGCGCGTGGCCCGCCATGCCGGCATCGGCATTGCCCTGCAGTTGCCGCTGCTGGTTGGCGCGGCCGCCATGGTCTGGTTGCTGCTGTCGCTGCGCCCGCGCCTCGATCCGCCCGAAGCGGCAGCGGCGGCCATCTTCACCACAGGGATCGCCTGGAGCCTCATCCTTCCGGCCATTGCCTGGCACCAGGCCCGCCGCCTGCGCTATGTGGTGACGGATCGCCGGCTGCTGGCCATCACGCCAGGCCGGCCCGAGGGCCTGTGGCAATTGCCGCTGGCCCGCATCGCCCGGATCGAGCGGCGCGACCACAGCGACGGCACCGCCACGCTGCGGCTGTTTGCCGGGGGCCTGTCGCGCAACCAGCTGGTGCTGCCCGGTATCGAGCGGCCAGACGCGGCGCTGGCGGCGCTGCAGGCCGGTGGCGGCACGGCCGATCAACTTGGCGTCTGGCCGGTGGACGCGGCGTGGCGCCACGATCCGGCGGCGGCGCTGCTGCCGGCACTGGAACCGGGCGAACGGCTGGTCTGGATGGCGCGTCCGGACGCACGGGCATCGCTGCGCGAGATTGCGCTCGAAACCCTGCCGATCACGGCGCTGTGCCTGCCGATCAGTGCGCTCCTGTGGTGGATCATGCCCATCGACCGCCTGTTCGCATCGGATCATCCGCACATGGACGTTGCCGGCATCGCTTTCGCGGCCGTGTGGCTCGGCATCACAGGGCCGATGCTGTTCGCGTCCTGCGTGCAGCCCGTGGTGCGTTGGTGGCGGGCGATCACCAGTGTCATCGCCGTCAGCGACCGCCGGGTGCTGATCGCGCAGGGCTGGCGGCGGATCGGCGTGCGCAGCCTGCATGCCGATGATCTGCGGGCGGTGAACACGCTTCACTCGCGGGATGATGGCAGCGCCTCGCTGCGCCTCAAGGTGCGTCGGCGGCGGGCCCTGATGGGCAGCGATGCGGAATTTCACGGTGTGGCCGATGCCGCCGCGGGCGAAGCGGCGATCGACGCGCTGCTGGCGCGCGCCGCATGATCCCGGCGCTGGTCGCCAGCCATGCCGGCGTGTGGATCGCCGCGCCCGATGGCAGCGTGCGCGGCGTCTCGCGTGGCGAGGCCATTGCCCGCGCCGGGGACAGCCCGCACCTGATTCTCAACGCGCCCGTCACTGCCAGCCGGCTGGGGCTGGGCGAACTGTCCGGCCTTGATCTGCTGGAATTGTTCGCCTTCCTGCACCCGGCACGCTTTGCCGTGCCCACGTCCCGCGGGCTGGCCGCCGCGCTCGGCATCGCGCCGCCGGCGGCGGACAGCGATGCCGCCTTCCTGCAACGGGCGGCGGCTGCACTGCTGGCGGTGCCGTCGCAAAGGGAATGGGCCGAGCGCCACGGGGCCTGGACGATCCTGCAAAGCCTGTCGCGCCAGCGCTGGGCCTGGGCGCCGCACCTGGTGAAGCTGGTGGCCAAGCCGGAACGGCCGGAACGCCATGTCTTCCAGTCGCTGCCGCAGTGGGAGGAGGCGGAGCCGCGGCAACCGCCGCGCGTCGTGAAGCTGGACGGGGAGCAGGTGACGCAGCGGCTCGCCCGGCTGGTGGGAGACGGCGCCGAGCAGCGCGACGGCCAGCGCGCCTATGCCGCCGCGGTCGCGCAAGCCTTTGTGCCGCGCACCGCCCCGGGCCAGCCTGCCATGGTGCTGGCCGAAGCCGGCACCGGCATCGGCAAGACGCTTGGCTATCTGGCGCCGGCCAGCCTGTGGGCCGAACAAGCCGACGGTGCGGTGTGGGTGGCGACCTTTACCAAGGCGCTGCAGCGCCAGCTTGATGCCGAAACAAGGCGCATCTGGCCTGATCCGGCCGCGCGCCGCGCGCATGTGGTGGTGCGCAAGGGGCGCGAGAATTATCTGTGCCTGCTCAATTTGGAAGACGCGGTGCAGGGCGGCTTTGGCGGGCGCGCGGCGGTGTTCGCGCGGCTGGCCGAACGCTGGGCGGCCTATACGCGTGATGGCGACATGGTGGGCGGCGATCTGCCCGGCTGGCTGCCGCCGCTGTTCGGGCGGACCAGCTTTGCCGGCCTGACCGACCGGCGCGGGGAATGCATCTATGCCGCCTGCCCGCATTACCGGACCTGCTTCATCGAACGCGCCACGCGAGCATCGACCCATGCCAGCCTGGTGATTGCCAACCATGCGCTGGTGATGATCAACGCAGCGCGCGGGCGCAGCGAGGGGTCGGGCCTCAACCGGCTGGTGTTCGACGAAGGCCATCACCTGTTCGATGCGGCCGATGCGACCTTTGCCGTGGCCCTGACCGGCCGCGAGGCAGTGGAGCTGAAGAACTGGCTGCTGGGGCCCGAGCGCGCGGCCGGGCGGGGCCGCCGGCGCGGGCTGGCAGCGCGGCTGGCCGATGCTATCAGCTATGATGACGCCGCGGCGCTGGCGGTGGAGCAGATCGCCCAGGCCGCCCGCGCGCTGCCGGCCGAGGCCTGGCTGCAGCGGATCGCCGGCGATGCCCCCGATGGCCCGCTGGAGGCGCTGTTCGCCGCCGTGCGCGCGCAGGTGCTGGCCCGCGCCGAGGATGCCGAAGGCGGCTATGGCCTGGAGACCGAGGTGGCCGAGGTGCTGCCCCGGCTGGTGGAGGCGGCGGGCGAGGCCAGCGCCGCACTGGCGCGCATCGCGCAGCCGCTGGCGCAGCTGGAAAGCCGGCTGGCGCTGTTGCTGGACGACCCGCCCGACTGGCTGGACGGCGGCGCCCGCGCCCGGGTGGACGGCGCGCGCGCCGGCCTGGTGCTGCGCACACAGTTGCTGGGGGCGTGGCGGCAATTGCTGGACCGGCTGGGCGGCCCGGCGGACCCCGACTTCATCGACTGGCTGGAGCTGGCGCGGGTGGAAGGCCGGCTGCTGGATGTTGGCATCCAGCGCCGCTGGCTTGATCCGATGCGCCCCTTCGCCGCCACGGTGCTGGAACCGGCGCACGGCGTGGTGGTGACATCGGCCACGCTGCGCTCCCGCCCCGATGCACGCGCTGACGACTGGCGCGAGGCCGATGCCCGCACCGGCGCGGCGCTGCTGCCGGTGCCGGCGCGGCATTTCGCGGCGGCCAGCCCGTTCGATTATGCGCGCCAGGCCAGCGTGCTGATCGTCACCGACGTGAAGCCGCGGGATATCGCTGGCCTCGCCCAGGCCTATCGCGCGCTGATCGAGGCGGCGGGTGGCGGCACGCTGGGCCTGTTCACCGCCATTGCCCGCCTGCGCGCCGTCCACGCACGGCTGGCCGATCCGCTGGCCCGCGCCGGCCTGCCGCTCTATGCCCAGCATGTCGATCCCATCGACACCGCGACGCTGGTGGACATCTTCCGCGCCGAGCCGGGAGCCAGCCTGCTTGGCACCGATGCCCTGCGCGATGGGGTGGACGTGCCGGGGGAAAGCCTGCGGCAGGTCATCATGGAAGGCGTGCCCTGGCCGCGCCGCACCGTGCTGCACGCGGCACGGCGGCTGGCGGGCGGCGGCAACCTTTACGATGATCGCGCGACCATGGACCGGCTGGCGCAGGCTTTCGGGCGGCTCATCCGCCGTGCCGATGATCACGGGCATTTCGTGCTGCTGGGCGCGGCCGTGCCGTCGCGGCTGCTCGGCGCCTTCCCGCCCGGCGTGCCGATCCACCGGGTGACGCTGGCAGAGGCGGTGACACGGGTGAAGGCGGGGATTGGCGCCTCTGGCAAAGCGCCGGCCGATATGCCAAGCGATGTCCCCGAATGAAGACGCTCGTCCTCCTGCGCCATGCCAAGTCGGGCTATGATGACCCGCTCCTGCGGGATTTCGACCGGCCCCTGAATGACCGCGGCCGGCGCGCGGCGATGAAGGTGGGCCAGTGGCTGGGCGCAGCGATCAGGCGCGGCGAGATGCCCGATCCGGCGCTGGTGTTCGCGTCGCCGGCGGTGCGCGTGCGGCAGACGATCGAGGGGCTGGAAGCCGGCATGAACCGGCCGCTGGCACCGGTGTATGAACAGCGCATCTATCTCTCTTCCTCGGCCACGCTGGTGGAGCTGTGCGCGGGTTTTTCGGACGAGCATGCCAGCGCCATGCTGGTGGGCCACAACCCGGGGCTGGAGGATCTGCTGCTGGAACTGGTGCCGCCCGGTGGTTCCCTGCGGGCCGAGGCCGAGCTGAAATATCCCACCGCCACGCTGGCCCGGCTGGACATCGCCATCGACCGCTGGGCGCAGATCGACGGCGGCCGCGCGGAGCTGGTGAAATTCGTGCGCCCGCGCGATCTGGACCCCAGCCTGGGGCCAGACGATTAGAGCCTGAGCACCCGCGCAAGGTAGCCGCGCACCGCCCACATGATCGCCGCACCGGCCAAGGGGAAGGCGGCGTGCATCACCCAGAAGCTGGCCGCGTCCATCGTCTCGTAATAGCGGCCGAGCCAGCCCGAGGCGGTGCTGCCGATGAACACGCCGAACTGCACGCCGCCCAGCATGACGCCGGTGACGGCAAGCGGCGCGGTGCGGGAGAACAGGGCGTTCACCGTCGGCACCAGGTAGAGCCAGCCGGTGTTGAGGATCAGGTGGAAGGCCGCCGCCCACAGGATCGGGGTCGCCGCCGCCCCGCTGCCCAACGCCAGCCACAGGAAGGCGCTCCCCATCAGCGCCATGCCGATGCCGATCTTGCCCAGCTCGCCGGGCTCGCGCCCACGCGCCGACTGCCAGCGCCACAGCGCCAGCACCGGCGGCACCGCGAGGATGGGCGCCAGCGAGTCAAAGGCCTGCAGCCAGGTCACCGGCACCTGGAAACCCAGCACCATCCGGTCGAGATGGTCGCGGCCCCACAGGGAATAGACGTTCCACACCTGGCTTTGGGCCAGCCAGAACAGGCTGGTGAGCAGCATCACGGCCATCAGCGCCATGATGGTGGCGCCATCGCCGGCGGCCAGCCGGGCGCTGCGCCGTGTTTCGGGCGGCGTGTCGGGCGCCATCAGCATGTTGCCGGCCAGCAACGTGATCGCCGCCAGCGCCATGCAGCCCGATGCCGCGGCGAAACCCCATTGCCAGTTCACCCGTTCCCCCAGCGCCCCGATCAGCAGCGGGCCGAGGAAGGCGCCAACGTTCAGCCCGGCAGCAAGGATGGAGAAGGCGGCATCGCGGCGGCCATCGTCGCGGCCATAAAGATGGCCGGTCTGGCTGAGCAGGTTGCAGCGCAGCGCGCCGGCGCCGAAGGCGGAAACCAGCAGGCCGGGCAGGAACAGGGTGGGCGATACGATCATGGCGGTGCCGGCGGTGGCGAGGATGGCGCCCAGGATGCACGCCAGCCGCGGGCCCCAGACCCAGTCGCCCAGCCAGCCGCCGAGCAGCGGGGTGAGGAAGAACAGGCCGAGGTAGAGGCCCATCGTCTGGGTGGCGAGCGCCTGCAGGCTCATCGGCCCGAACAGTCCTTCCACCGCACTGCGCCACGCCGCAAAGCCGCCGACGCTCGCCATCTCGGCCGGTGTGAACAGGAAATTCGCCATGTAAAGGATGAGCAGCGACTGCACGCCATAGACGCCGGCGGCCTGCAGGGCTTCGGCCAGCGTCAGTATGGAAAGGCCGGCCGGATGCCCGGCGATGCTGCGCTGATCTGCCATGGCCGGCACGGTGGGGCGCGGCACCGCGGCAGGCAAGCCCGATTTTACTGCGGCGCGGCGGCCTCTGCGGCGCGGCGTTCCCGTTCGGCCTTGCGGGCGGCCTTTTCGGCGGCGCGGCGCTCCTTCTCGGCGCGTTCCTCTTCCTTGCGCAGGGCGCGGCCGCGCTTGATGTCGGCTTCTTCCTGGCTTTCCGTCGCGCTGTCGTAGACGATCTCGCCGGCCTTGATCGGCGCGGTGATCACCGCCTTGGCGACGCCGCAGCCGGTCAGCAGGATGGGCAGGGTCAGGATGAGAAGCGCGCGCATGCCCGGCATCATGCCATCGCACCCGCCGGCAGCGCCAGCAGTTTCGGGATGGCGGCCTTGAACGGGAAGAAGCCCTTCTTCGCGTGCGGCCATGCGACATCGTCCCACGCCCGGCGCAGGCGCACCAGCCGCACGCCTGTCGCGGCCAGGGCGGGTGCCAGCACGTCCAGCCGATCCTTCACCGGGCCCACCGGCGCATCGGCGGTGATGATCTGCGTGAGGGCGTGGCGGGCCGCCCAGTCGCGCATGGCGTCCACCCCGAAGGTGGCGTCGACACGCTCCGGTTCGAGGCCCAGCCGGCGCGCGGCACGCTCCAGCCCGTCGGCCAGCATCGCCATGGCGACGCGCTGTTTCAGCGGCGCCGGCGTGCCGCCAATATCGGGCGTGGCCGCCAGCGCCACGATGTTGCCGGGCAGGGCGAGGGTTTCGAGGCTGCAATCCTCGGTGGTGACGAACAACCCGGTGCGGGCGGTGGGATCGGCGCGCATGGCCGGCGCTGGCGGGATCGGCGGGGGGATGATGTCCGCCGGCCAGGGCGGCGCCTCGCGGGCCAGCGGCGCCTCCACCCGGAAGCGCCCGCCCGACAGGTCGCGGATCAGGTCGGCGCGGGCCAGATAGGTCTTGCCGGCCGTCTGCAATCCCACCACCCAGCGCCAGCCCAGCGTGTTGCTGGCCGGGCAGGCATCCAGAAGATGCCTGTAGAAGAACGCCGCGCCCAGCTGCCAGGGCAGCCTGAGGGTGAAGCACCAGATGCTGGCAAAGCTCATCCGCACATGGTTGTGCAGCCAGCCGGTGTCGATCAGCTCGTGCACCCAGGCGTCGAAACAGTCGATGCCGGTGGTGCCGGCCAGCGCGCTCTGGTAGCGGCGTTGCCACTTGCCAGCGTCTTCCAGCATCGCCTCCATGCGCACCACGTCGGCCTGCCAGCGCGTCCAGATCTCCGGGCGCTGCTGCAGCCAGCCCACCCAATAGGTGCGCCAGCACACTTCCTGGACGAACTTCTCGGCCCCCGAAAAGCCGTGGGCGGCGACGGCGGCGGCGGCGACCTCGGCCTCGCTTACCAGCCGCCGGCGAATGGCGGGGGAGAGGAGCGACGTGGTCGCGCGGCCCTCCGGCCCGCCATCATGGTTGCGCCGCGCGGCATAGGCCCGGCCCGCCAGCGGCACGAACGCATGAAGGCGGGCGAGGGCATCATCGCGGGTGAGGGGAAAGCGCATGGCTGCCCGATAGCGTTTGGGCCGGCGGCGTGCAGCTGTGCAAGTGACGCGGGCGATCTTTCCCACCCCCAGCCCCTCCCGCAGGCGGGAGGGGAGCGGCGTGCGCGCCCTGGACAACTCCCCTCCCGCAGGCGGGAGGGGTCGGGGGTGGGTTCCTCAGACGGTGAAGCTTTCCCCGCAGCCGCAGCTGCCCTTGGCGTTGGGGTTGTTGAACACGAAGCCGGCGGTGAAATCATCCTCGCGCCAGTCCATCGTGCTGCCGATCAGATACATCAGGCTGCCGCCATCGATGAACAGCGTGCCGCCCGGCGTGTCGATGCGCTCGTCGCCGGGCTTGGCGGCGGTGACATAGGCGAGATCATAGGCAAGGCCCGAACAGCCGCGGCGCGGGGTGGACAGGCGCACGCCCGCGGCATCGGCCGGCGCGTCTTTCAGGATGGCGGCGATGCGGTTGGCAGCCCCTTCGGTGACGATCACCGGGGCGGGGCGCGGGCGGCGCAGCGTTGTCGTCTGTTCCATCACAGCATCCCCATTTCCAGCCGGGCCTCGTCGCTCATCTTGCCGGGGTCCCAGGCGGGTTCCCACACCAGCTTGACGTCGCAGCTCTGGATGCCGGGCACGGCGCAGACGCGGATCTCCACTTCGCCCGGCATGGATTCGGCCACCGGGCAGTGCGGGGTCGTCAGCGTCATCGTGATGGTGGCGTGGCCTTCCAGCACCTCGACGCCATAGATCAGGCCCAGATCATAGATGTTCACCGGGATTTCCGGATCATGGATCTGGCGCAGCGCGGCAACCACTTCGTCGACGATGCCGCCGGCGTCGGATTCCGCCGGTTCCGATGGCGGGTTGAGGAAGCCTTCAAGATAGTCGGGCTGGCGGGCCTCTCCCTGCGCTGCCTCTGCTTCGGCCAAAGCGCGGAGCGGCGGCGCCTTGGCCACCGGCTTGGCTTCGGTCACTTCTTCCACCTCGAAGGCGCGTTCGGTCATGCTGCTACCCCAAAGATGCGGGAGACACGGGTGAGCCCCTCGACCAGCCGCTCGACATCGCGGGCGGTGGAATAGAGGCCGAAACTGGCACGGGCGGTGGCCGGCACGCCCAGGCGCTGCATCAACGGCTGGGCGCAATGATGGCCGGCGCGGATGGCGACGCCCGCTTCATCCAATATGGTGCCGATGTCGTGCGGATGCACCCCCTGCATGGTGAAGCTGAGGATGCCGGCGCTGTCCTGTGGCCCCAAGAGGGTGATGCTGTTCAGGCCGGCGAGCGCGGCGCGGGCCTGCCGCACCAGTTCGGCTTCGTGCGCGTGGATGCGGTTCAGCCCGACGCCCTCCACATAATCGATGGCCGCCGCGAGGCCGATGACGCCTTCGATGTGCGGGGTGCCAGCCTCGAACCGGCCGGGCGGCGGGGCGTAGGTGGTGTGTTCGAACGTCACCGTTTCGATCATGGCGCCGCCGCCCTGCCAGGGCGGCATGGAGGCAAGAATGTCAGCCCGCGCCCACAGCACGCCGATGCCGGTGGGGCCATAGAGCTTGTGGCCGGAAACGACGTAGAAATCGCAGTCCAGCGCCGCCATGTCGAGCGCCAGGCGGGGGGCGGCCTGGCAGCCATCGACCATGACAAGCGCGCCGGCCGCGTGGGCGGCATCGGCAATGCGGCGCACATCGGCGATGCTGCCCAGCACGTTGGAGACATGCGCGATGCTGACCAGCCGCGTTTCGGGCCGCAGCATGGCGATCAAGGCATCCTCGTCGATGCGGCCATCGGGGGTGAGCGGCGCGACATCGAGCATGGCACCGCTGCGTTCGCACAGCATCTGCCACGGCACGATATTGCTGTGATGCTCCAGCGCGGAGATCAGGATGCGGTCGCCAGCCTTGAGGCGCTGGCCCCAGCTTTGCGCGACGAGGTTGATGCCTTCCGTCGCGCCGCGCACGAACACCACTTCATCGGGCGAGCCTGCGCCCATGAAGCGGGCCACGGTGGCCCGTGCCTCTTCGAAGCGCAGCGTCATGGTGGCCGAACGCTCGTACACGCCGCGATGCACGGTGGCATATTCGGGGCCATAGCAACGCGCGATGGCATCGATCACGCCCTTCGGCTTCTGCGCGGTGGCGGCGGTGTCGAGATAGGCCCAATCGCCGGCCAGCCCCGGAAAGTCGCCCTTCAGGTCGAGCAGGGGAGAGGCCGTCATCACGCTCACGCCGCGCGCTCCAGCAAGGCGGTGATCTCGGCATCCAGCGCTTCGGTGGTGGCCATATCGAGGCCCTCAAGCGCATCCGACAGGAAGGCGCGGGTGAGCAGCGCACGCGCCTGTGCCGGCGGCACACCGCGGCTGGTCATGTAGAAGAGCGCGCTCCTGTCGATCTCGCCGATGGCGGCGCCGTGAGCGCACTTCACGTCGTCGGCGAAGATTTCCAGCTCCGGCTTGGCGTTGGCGGTGGCACCGCGGTTCAGCAGGATCGCCTTGAAGGACTGGCTGGCGTCGGTCTTCTGGCCTTCGCGGGCCACGGCAACCTGGCCCAGGTAGGAGGTGACCGCCGCGCCGCCCGCCACCGCGCGCACGATCTGCCGGCTGGTGGCATTGGGGCCGACATGGCGCACCGTGGTCACCAGTTCGATGGTCTGCGCGTCATGGCCGATCAGGATCGCGCCAAGCTGGAAATCGGCACCATCGTGCAGCGTCACGTCAAGCGCGATGCGGCCATAGCTGCGGCCGGCATCAAGGATGGTGAGCCGACAGGCCCCACCGGCGCCGATGCTGATGGCGAGGTGGCGGATGCCTTCCTCGCTGGCCCGGATGATGTCGCTGTGCGTTTCGCCGGCCGGCACCACGACCGGCTCGACGGCGACCGGCCAGTGGCGCGCAACCGCCTTCAAATCGCTGTAGCGCCAGGCTTCGTCTTTTCGGGTTGGAAGGGCGCTCATGCCGCCGGCGGGCGGGTTGGCAGCGCTTGCGCTGGCAACCGACTCCGCCAAGGCCGGCCGGCGTGCCGTGGCGGGCCGCTCCGGCGGCTTTGCCGACGGTAGGCCTGGTGCGGACACGTTCGACGTCATGCCGCGATGGCGGAATAGCCTTCCGCCTCCAGCTTGTGGGCCAGATCCGCGCCGCCCGAGTGGACGATGCGGCCATCCATCAGCACATGGATATGATCGGGCACCACGTAATCGAGCAGCCGCTGGTAATGGGTGATCAGCAGCACGGCATGATCGGGCGAACGCATGGCGTTGATGCCATCCGACACCACGCGCAGCGCGTCGATGTCGAGGCCTGAGTCCGTCTCGTCCAGCACGGCGAGGAAGGGCTGCAGCACGTGCATCTGCACCATCTCGTTGCGCTTCTTCTCGCCGCCCGAAAAGCCCTGGTTCACGGCGCGCTTCATCATGTCGAACGGCAGGCCCAGCTTTTCGGCGGCGGCCTTGGCCAGCTTCATGAAATCGGCGCCCGACACTTCCGGTTCGCCGCGCAGCGTGCGCTGGGCGTTCAAGGCGGTGCGCAGGAACAACAGGTTCGACACGCCGGGAATTTCCACCGGATATTGCAGGCCCAGGAACAGCCCGGCGGCAGCGCGTTCGTGCGGCGCCTTGGCCAGCAGGTCCTCGCCGCGGAAGGTGACGGAGCCGCCGGTCACCTCGTAGCCATCACGCCCAGCCAGCACATAGGACAGGGTGGACTTGCCGGCACCGTTCGGGCCCATGATGGCGTGCACCTCGCCAGCATTCACCGTGAGGCTGAGGCCCTTCAGGATGGGCTTGCCGTCGATTTCGGCGCTGAGATTTTCGATCACAAGCATTGGGGGCAGTCCTTAGCGGGTTTCGTTCTGGCGCTTCACGATGGTGACCACCGCCTGTTCACGCAATTCCTTCTCGATGACGCCCACGCTGGCATCGGCGACGGCCTCGGCCTGGTTCGCCGTGTGGTTCGGATGGCCGAACCGATCGAACGAAGCGACCTTCAGCTTCAGGGCGTTGCGGATCGGCCGGCAGGCCTTGACCGCTTCGATGGCAATGGTGCCGGCCGGGTCGTTCGACACGTCGGCGGCGGCGACCTTGTCGTCGACGCACCGGCCATAGTCGGCTGTCAGCCGGTCAAGCTCGGCGCGCAATTGCTGGCCCTTGGGATCGACACGCGGCGGCGCGGCATCGCAGGATGCAAGCGCAAGCAGGGGCAAGGCGGCGGCCACTCTCACCCGACACTGCCTTCAAGGCTGATGCCCAGCAGCTTCTGCGCTTCCACCGCAAACTCCATCGGCAGCTGCTGCAGCACCTCGCGGCAGAAACCGTTGACGATGAGGGAAACGGCGGCCTCCGCATCCAGCCCGCGCGACTGGGCATAGAAGAGCTGGTCATCGGAAATCTTCGAGGTGGTCGCCTCGTGCTCGATGGTGGCGCTGGGGTTGCGCACCTCGATATAGGGCACGGTGTGGGCGCCGCACTGGCTGCCCAGCAAGAGGGAATCGCACTGGGTGAAGTTGCGCGCGCCCTCGGCCGTGGCGGCCACGCGCACCAGGCCGCGATAGGTGCCGTTGGAGCGGCCGGCGGAAATGCCCTTGGACACGATGGTGGACGTCGTGCCCTTGCCGATGTGGATCATCTTGGTGCCCGTATCGGCCTGCTGGCGGTTGTTGGTGACCGCCACCGAATAGAATTCGCCGACGCTGTTTTCGCCCGACAGCACGCAGCTGGGATATTTCCAGGTGATGGCGCTGCCGGTTTCCACCTGCGTCCAGCTCACCTTGGAATTGCGGCCCAGGCAGTTCGCCCGCTTGGTGACGAAATTGTAGATGCCGCCCTTGCCGTCCGCATCGCCGGGATACCAGTTCTGCACGGTGGAATATTTGATCTCGGCATCATCGAGCGCGACCAGTTCCACCACGGCGGCGTGCAGCTGGTTTTCATCGCGCATCGGCGCGGTGCAGCCTTCGAGATAGGACACGTAACTGCCCTTGTCGGCAATGATCAGCGTGCGTTCGAACTGGCCGGTGTTGGCGGCGTTGATGCGGAAATAGGTGGAAAGCTCCATCGGGCAGCGCACGCCTTCGGGGATGTAGACGAAGGTGCCATCGGAAAAGACCGCGCTGTTCAGGCAGGCAAAATAATTGTCGGTGACCGGCACGACGCTGCCCAGCCACGTCTTCACCAGATCCGGATATTCCTTCACCGCCTCCGAGATCGACAGGAAGATGACGCCGGCCTTCTTCAGCTCCTCGCGGAAGGTGGTGGCGACCGACACGCTGTCGAACACGGCGTCCACCGCGATCTTGCGGGCGCCCTCGACGCCGGCCAGCACCTTCTGCTCCTCGATCGGGATGCCGAGCTTCTCGTAGGTGCGGCGGATTTCCGGATCGAGTTCGTCCAGCGATTTCAGTGTCGGCTTGGCCTTGGGCGCAGCGTAATAATAGGCGTCCTGATAATCGATCGGCGCGATGTCCAGCTTGGCCCAGTCGGGGCTGTCCATCTGCTGCCACTTGGCAAAGGCCTTCAGCCGCCAGTCGAGCAGCCATTGTGGCTCGCCCTTCTTGGCGGAGATGTAGCGGACCGTGTCCTCGTTCAGGCCCTTGGGGGCCATTTCCGATTCAATGTCGGAGGTGAAGCCCCACTTGTAGGTGGACAGCTCCTCCACCGCGGCGCGGGCTTCCGCATCCTGCAGGGGCGCATCACCGCCCGGAATTTCGGCAGCACCAACAGCTTCGGCAGACACGTCTTCTGACATTTGGTCGTCTTCCAGTTCGTTCAGTCAGCCAGCGCCGACACCGATGTCGGTATTGGCGCTGCGCAGGATGCCGCCGCTGCCGCCGGCCGCACCAGATCGGCCAGCGTCACGGCGGCAAGCGCCCCGCGCACGGCCTGGTTAATGGGGGGCCAGTGGCCCCGGATGGCGCAATGGCCCTCCATCGCGCAGTCGCCCACCTCGTTGCCGGCGCAGCTGGTCAGCGCGATCGGGCCGTCCACGGCCTCCACCACTTCGGCAACGCTGATCGCGGCCGGGGCGCGGGCCAGGGTAAAACCGCCCGACACGCCGCGCGACGCGGTCAGCAGCCCGCCGCGGGCCAACGTGCCCATCAGCTTGGCCACCGTCGGTGCCGGGATGCCGGTCATCTCCGCCACCCGCGCCGCCGACAGCTTCACATCGGGCGCGCGCGCCGCCGCTGCCATCACGACGACAGCATAATCGGCAAGATTGGTGAGGCGAATCACCGCTGGCAGGACCCCGGGGGCAAAGTGGACAAATCTGGTCGACTTATGCGGTCAGGGCCGGGTGATGTCAAGGTTGACGCCGGCCGATCGGCCAGGCGCCGTCAGGCGATGCGCACCAGGTTGGGGCGGCCGGGCAGCAGCCGGCGCTGGGTCATGGTGATGCGCGTCAGCGGCGTGATCGTGGCCTGGAACCGGGTCGGTGTCAGGCCCGTGAATGCCTTGAATTCGCGAATGAAATGCGCCTGGTCATAAAAGGCTTGGCCGGCCGCTTCCGCCCAGTCGCTGGCCTCGCCCATGCCCAGCCGGACGGCAGCGGTGAGCGCCCGGTACTTGCGGGCCAGCAGCTTGGGCGGCGCGCCATAGATGCGCTGGGTGAGCCGCTCCACCGACCGCGACGACATGCCCGAGGCGGCGACCAGCGCGTCCACCTGCGGGTTGGGGGTCGCGGTGAGCCACGCATCGGCAAGGCGGGTGAACCAGGCGGCGGGATCGCGATTATCGGACAGGCGGGCCAGCAGGAAATCGCACACCACGCGCATCCGGGTGGGGTTGTCGCGGGCGCTGGCCAGCTGGTCCATCAGCCGCGCCACGGCCGCCGGCGGCATGACGCTGGCAAGATCGACCGCATCGTTGGCCAGCTCGCTGGCGGGCACCCCGATCAGTTCGGCCCAGCCCAGGGGAAGAAGGCCAATGCCGAACAGGCGCAGGCGGTCGGTTGCCGTGTAGTGCGCCGGCGCGGTCGTGGGTCCCTGCAGTACCGCGCCATTGCTGGTGCGGTGGCGATCCTCGCCATATTGGGTGTGTCCGCAGCCTTCGACCAAAAGCCTGATCTGGCCGAGTTCGGCCCGCATCAGGTCGGCAAAGCTGGGGATTTCGGTTTCGAACCAATAGAGCGAGGAGACATGGTCGCGCAGCGCCGCCGGCGGCTCGAAATAGTCGATCTTGATCATGCCCTGCCTCCTTCCCCGCGGCTGGACTGGCCCCTCGCCAGGACCCCCATCCCGGCTCCACAGGCGCACTATCGCGCGCATTGATGACAGATACGGGCTGAATCGCAAGGCGATTCCAAAAAAAGCGGCCCGGGCAGCGGAGCTGGCCGGGCCGTGAAGTGCAGGAATGCCCATACATCGGCATTCCATGGGTCGCACTATTCCCTTACGACTCCCGGCGGTTGCATGATTGTAGAATTCCGACAGAAAGCGCGCTTGCGCCCGCCGGCATTCACCGCCAAGGCGGCCAGCGATGACATCAACCCACCCCGTGGCGACTGCACCATCGACAGCCGGACGCTGGGCATTCCCGGCGATGATCGCGGGGTCCGTCTGCCTGGCGTTCGGGCCGTGGCTGGTGCGGCTGGCCGATGTGGGGCCGCTGGCTTCGGCCTTCTGGCGGCAGCTGCTGGCGGTGCCGTTCCTGTTCCTGCTGGCACGACTGGCCAGCGGTGGCCGACCGGCGGGGGCAGGCGCTGCTGGCCGACGTGTCCTGCTGATGGCGCTGGCGGCCGGCGCGGCGCTGGGCATCGATCTCGGCCTCTGGCACCTTGGCATCGTGCGGACCACGCTGGCCAACGCCACGCTGCTGGCCAACGCCGCCACCTTCCTGCTGCCGCTCCATGCCTTCCTGGTGCTGGGCCAGCGGCCGTCGCGGCCGCAGTGGGCGGCGCTGGCGCTGGCTGCGGCCGGCGTGGCCCTGCTGCTGGGCCGCAGTGCCGATCTGTCGCCCCGCCACCTGGCCGGTGATCTCCTGTGTCTGGGCGCCGCCGTCTTCTACACCGCCTATCTGATCGGCATCGAGCGGGCACGCAGCGCGCTGGAACCGCTGCCGGCGCTGGCGCTGGCAACATTGGCGGCCGGCGCTGCGCTGGCCCCGCTGGCGTTGCTGGAAGGCGGCGCGATCCCGCAGGACTGGACGCCGATCCTGGCGCTGGCCATCGGCAGCCAGGTGATCGGCCAGGGCCTGGTCGTTTATGCGGTGCGCCATCTGCAGCCGCTGGTGGTCGGGTTGGCGCTGCTGGTGCAGCCAGTGATCAGCGCCAGCATCGGGATGCTGCGCTTTGGCGAGGTGCCCGGCCCGTGGGAGCTGGCCGGCGCAGCGCTCGTGGTGGCGGCGCTGCTGATCGCGCGCCTGCCATCCCGGGCCTAGAGCGGTTTCCGACCAACCTGAACCACCGTCATCGCCCTTGCGGGCGACCCCTCGCGGGGCGGGCCACTTTTGGCCCAGTGCGGCGTCCCTGCGTCGGTTGCGATGCGCTGCATCGCGCCCTCCTTGCTTCTTGCACCGAACCAAAATCGGCTCCGTGCCGGTGATCCAGATTGGCCGGAAACCGCTCTAGAATGCCGGTTTGCTTGTCCAGCCCGGCCGCTGCCAGCGGTTGGCAACGGCGAGGCCCACGCGCCAGGCCGCTTCGGCTTCCTGGGCGCTGGCGTCGAACGTCCAGCCCACCTGCACCTGATCGCAAGGCTGATGATAGCAGCGCTGGTTGAAATCATCGATCAGCGTCTGCCCGGCCGCAGTGCCGCCGGCTGCCAGATCGCGCCCGGCGCGAAAGGCCAGCGCCGGCACGCCCCTTTGCGCGAAGGGGAAATGGTCTGACCGGAAATACCAGCCGGCTTCCGGATTGGGTTCCGGCACCACTACCAGCCCCATGGCAGCTGCCGCGTCGGCCAGATCCTTTTCCAGCGTGGTGCGACCGCTTCCGATCACCTCCAGGCTGCGGGTGCGCGGCAGCTGCACGTGCGGATCAAGGTTGATCACCGCCACCGTTCTGGCCAGCGGCATCAGCGGGTTGGCGGCATAATGCTCAGCGCCCAGCAGGCCCTTTTCCTCCGCCGTCCAGGCCGCGAAGATCAGCGTGCGGGCCGGGCGCGGGCCAGCGGCGAAGGCGCGCGCCACCTCGATCAGCTCGGCGGTGCCGGTGGCATTGTCGATGGCGCCGTTGCGAATGGCATCACCGCTGGCATCGGCACTGCTGGCGCCATTGGCGTCCCAGTGTGCGCCGAACAGCACCGCCTCCTCGGGGCGGCTGGCGCCCGCCAATTTGCCGATGACGTTGTAGCTGGTGAAGGGCGTGGCGGTCAGGCGGCCCGCCGCGCTGGCGGTGGCCGGCAGTGGTCGGGCGCGGAAATCGGCCTTGCGCGCCGCCGCCTTGGCTGTCGCCAGGTCCAGCCCGGCCGCGGCCAGCAGGCGCGCGGCCAGTGCGCCTTCCATCCAGCTGGCGAAGCGGAAATTGCCGCCGAACGTCGTGCCACCCGGCACCATCTGCGGCACCAGTTCGGTGCCCAGCAGCTGCGCCATCGGGTAGCTGGCCGCAAAATCCTCGTGCAGCACGATGGCGCCCACGGCGCCGGCCCGCGCGGCCGCGGCGAACTTCATGCCCACCCGCCCGGCATAGGTCAGCCGCCGGCCTTCGAAGCCAAGATCGGCACCGGCCTCGCCATCCGGATCGCCGGCCAGCAGCAGCACCACCTTCCCGGCCACATCGACGCCGCTGTAGGGGTCATGGCCGTTCGCCACCACGCCAAAGCCGCCAAACACGATGGGCGCATCGGCAATCCGCGTCTCGCCCGGCAGGCGCAGCGCCAGCGTGGCGTTGCGGCCCGGCGCCACAGGCAGCGCCTGCCCGTTCACGCTGATGGCCAGGCTGGCGTCCTTGGAGCGTTCGAGGCGGATCAGCGGCACCGGCTGCAGCCAGCTGCCATCCGGGCCGGCGGGTACAAGCCCGGCCGCAGCGAAGCGCGCGGCGAGGAAGGCCAGCGTTTGCGCCTCTCCCACCTCGCCGGGGCCGCGCCCGGCAAAGGCGTCGGACGCCAGCGCCTTGATGTCCGCTCCGATGCGGGCGGGGGAGAAAGCAAAGGGCTGGGCCGCCACCGGCGCGGCTATCAGGACAGCGAGAAGACGGCTGCGCATGGGCGGCACATTGGGCGCTTCGCGCTGGCACCGCAAGCACTGGCACCGCAAGCACTGGCACCGCAAGCACTGGCGGGATGGTGCGGCAGCGGCTATGTTCATGGCCCGTTCCCATTCAGCCGGTGGATTGTCCCGTGACCGAAGCGATCATTGCCGTTGTCGCCCTGTTGGCGGGCCTGCTGGCGGGCTGGTGGCTGGCGGGCCGCCCGGTGGCGATCCTGCGGGCCGAGCGTGACGAGGCGCGGCGCGAGGCCGAGGAGCGGCGCGAGAAGCTGGGCCAGGCCGCGGTGGAAATCGCTGCCCTGCGGGAACGGGAAGGTGAACGCGCGCAGGCCCACGAACGTCAGCTCGCCGAATTGAACACCCGCTTCGAGGCGCTGGCCGGCCGCGTGCTGGAGCAGGCGCAGGGCCAGTTCCTGAACCGGGCCGAGCAGCGCTTCACCGAGGCGCTGGCGCCAGTGAAGGAGACGCTGACCCGCTATGAAGGCGAGATGAAGAAGATCGAGACGGCGCGGGTGGAGGCCTATGGCACCATCAGGGAGGCCGTGGAGGGCGTGCGCGCCGGCCAGGAACAGGTTCGCACCGAGGCGGCGAAGCTGGTGGGCGCGCTGCGCGCCAGCCCCAAGGCGCGCGGGCGCTGGGGCGAACAGCAGCTGAAGAACGTGCTCGAAATGGCGGGCCTGGCCGAACATGTCGATTTCGCCACGGAAGTTTCCACCGACACCGACGATGGCCGGCTGCGCCCTGATGTGATCGTGCGCCTGCCCGGCGGGCGGCAGCTGGTGATCGACGCCAAATGCTCGATGAACGCGTTCCTTGATGCCTGCGAGGCCACCGACGACGCGGCACGGCTGGCCTTCCTGGAAATCCACGCCCGCGCGCTGCGCACCCATGCCGATCAACTGGGCCGCAAGGCCTACTGGGACCAGTTCGCCGGCACCGCCGATTACGTGATCATGTTCGTGCCCGGCGAGCAGTTCCTCACCGGCGCGCTGGAGGCCGATGCCGGCCTGTGGGAATATGCCTTTGAGCGCAAGGTGCTGCTGGCGACGCCCACCAATCTTGTCGCCATCGCCCGCACGGTGGCGGTGGTGTGGCGGCAGGAGCGCATGGCGCAGGACGCCGCCGAGGTCGCCGAACTGGCCAAGGAACTTTACAAGCGACTGGCCACGATGGGCGGCTATGTCGAGAAGCTGGGCAACAATCTCGACACCGCGGTGCGCAGCTTCAACGGCTTCGTGGGCAGCCTTGAAGGCAGCGTGATGCCGCAGGGACGCAAGTTCCTCGACCTGTCGGTCGATCCCGGCGCGAAGAGCCTGCCGGCACTCGATCCGGTGGAAACCGCCGTGCGCCAGCCGCGCCGCGACCGGGATCTGAGCTTCGACGACGCCGCCGAGTGACCGACGCCCCGGTCAGTCCACCACACCCAGCACGACGAGGATGATGAGGTAGAAGCTGAGCGACAGCAGGGCCGCGAACATCAGGTAGGCGGTGCGCCACGCGGCCCCCCACACGGACAGCGCATAGGCGCCGCGCACGCTGGCAAACATGTGCACCGCCGGCGCCAGGAGCAGCGGCACCCACACCGCACTGGTCACGACATCGGCAGACAGCAACAGGCTTGCCGCGATGAACAGCAGGCTGATGAAGCTGATCGAATAGAGTGTGAAGATGGCGTGGTCATACATTGCCACGTCGCGCCTCCAGAAGAAGGCCAGCCACAGCCAGGGCAGCGACAGCGGCACCAGCAGGAAGCTCAGCTTGTAGGCCTTGGTCTGCAACTTGTAGAGTACCAGTTTGGGGTTCTTCAGGGCCTGCTTCGCCTTTTCGTCAAGCCAGGGCACGCCAAAGTTAACGCGCGTCTCGCCGCGTTCATTGGCCGCTGCAATCTCCTCGGCCAGCTTGTCGCTGATGCTGGTATCCGTCTTGCCTTCTGCCTTGTCGACCACGCCGTTGCCGACAATGTCCACCAGGCGGCGGCCGGTTTCCAGTTCCTTCACCTTGGCGGCATCGCCAGCAGCGCGTGCCGCCGCCAGATCGCGATCGATGTCAGCGAGGGTGCGCGTCAATTCCGCCCGGCTTTTCGCCGGATCGGCGTTCTGCAGTTCAACCGGTCCCACAGTGTCGTCGAAGCTGACGAACGACAGCACGAAGAACATCAGGAACACCACCATCAGGAACAGCGGTACCGGGGCGATGTAGCGGCTGCGCTGGCCCTCGATGTAACTGCGGATCAGCTTGCCGGGGCGGAACAGCAGCATCGGCAGCGTGGTCCAGAAGCGGCCGTCGAAATGGGTGACGCCGTGTACCACCTCGTGAAACACGTCCCCGATGCTGCGGTGGAGGTGGGCGCGCTGGCCACAGGCGCTGCAGAACGGCCCGGTGAGGGGCGTGCCGCAGTTGGCGCAGTGCGAGGCGTGGGCCGTCTTCCCGGCCGCAGGGGGCTGAAGGGCATCGGCGGCCAGTGCGGCGGTGGCCAGCGCGCCGCCAGCCTCGATCTCGTTGCTCATCTCGTCCTGTCCTGCTTCACGATGCCGTTCTCACCCGAACTGTGGATAGCGGCAAGGGTGCGATTGCCTCCTCGTGGCCGCCGCCGTATGACGGGGCAAACGGGAGCGAAGAACGATGGCGGGTGTCAACAAGGTGATCCTGGTCGGGCGGCTGGGCAAGGATCCCCAGACCAAGAATTTCCCCAACGGCGGCAGCGTGGTGGAGTTCAGCCTCGCCACCTCCGAAACCTGGCGCGACAAGGCCACGGGCGAGCGCAAGGAAAAGACGGAATGGCACAATATCGTGATCCGCAACGAGAATATCGGGCGGATCGCCAGCCAGTATCTGCGCAAGGGCAGCGAGGTTTACATCGAAGGCAGCATCGCCACCCGCAAGTGGCAGGACCAGAACGGGCAGGACCGGTACACCACCGAGATCGTGGTCGGTCCGTTCAAGGGTGAGCTGTCGCTGATCGGCGGCCGTGATGGCGGTGGCGGCGGCGGCGGCGGCGGTTATGGCGGCGGTTATGGGGCCGACGATGGCGGCTTTGGCGGCGGCTCTGGCGGGGGCGCCCAGCCGGCACCGGCCAAGCGCCCGGCCTTTGACGACGATCTCGACGACGACGTTCCCTTCTGAAGACTGGCCCTTCTGAAGACTGGCCCTTCTGAAGACTGGCCCTTCTGAAGACTGGCCCTTCTGAAGACTGGCACTTCTGAGCGCCGGCCACCAAGAGGGCCTCAGCCCTTTTTCAGCACCGCGAACGGGCTGCGCGCGGCAGCGGCCTCGTCCTCGCTGAGGATGCCGGCGACCGTGCCGGGCAGGCGCGGATAGGGATCAAGGCCCAAGGCGAAGGCCTGGGCGGCAATCTCACCGGCGTCGATCACGTCACCGTCCAGGATCTCGACGTCCAGGTCATCGCTGCCCAGTTCGATCTCGCCGCCATCGGGGACCGTGTCGCTGAGCAGCAACGCGATCGTCTCGCGCAGGCGGAATGGCACCGGTTCGCCGCTGGCCACGCAGGCCTGCGCGCCGATGCCCTCCACCTGACCGACGATGCGGATGCCGGCCGCTTCGCGCCGCACGTCGAGGCTGGCTTCCAGCCTGTCCAGTGCCAGCAGGGTAAAGCGCGCCGCCAGCGCCGCCCGCTCTGCCGCATCGGCCGTGAGTGTGAAACGCCTCTGCGTGCCGCCGACCTCGTGGGCGCGCAGCGGCCGGCTGAACTCCGGCGTGCTGGTCATGCCGCGTCCAGCTCGCCGGCGGCCAGCCGGGCAAAGGGGGTCGCCGCCAGCCGGGCGGACAGGCGCTGGCTTTCGGCCACCAGCCAGTTGACGGCCGTTTCGGGCGCGTCCTCGCCGCGCAGCAGGTTGCGGCGGATGGCATCCGCCATGGCTTCGGCATCGCCGCGCGCGCCGCGATAGGCGCCGAGCCGGCCGCCCAGCGCCGCCATCATCTTGCCGAGATGCTTGGGCACCACCTGTTCGCCGATGCCGTCCTGCAGAAGATTGCCTTCCATGTCGGTGAGGAAATGATCAGCGAGGTCGGCGGACAACTGGGCCGCCGGATGACGCGGATCGCCGCCGGTGATCTCCTCCAGACGCAGCAGCAGCAGCGACAGCGTCAGCACGATCATGTCGAAGCGGCCGTCCAGCGTGTCGGGCACCTGGCCTTCCAGATACCAGTCTGGCCGCCGCGCTTCGGCAACGATGGCATCATACAGGCGCGCCACCGGCGCACCCGTGCCGCGCGACACCAGTCGCTTCAGGGAGGCAATCAGACCCATGGCGAAGCTGCTAGCATAATCATCGCGGCTGTCATAATGAACTCACCGAACGGATTGTCGCCCGCCCGCCCCCGGCAGGTGCGCCCGTCCAGGCCGGAGTTTCGTGATGAACCGCATCCCTGTCCTCGCCGCAATGGTCACCACAGCGCTGCTGTCGGCGGGTTGCTCGCGGATCAAGGCCAGCCAGGGCTATCTGATCGATGAGACCCTGTTCACCTCCATCCTGCCCGGCGTCGACAATCGCGAATCGGTGTCGCGCACGCTGGGCCGGCCAACCTTCGCCGCCCAGTTCGAAAATGGCAGCTGGTATTATGTCAGCCGCCTGACCGGCCAATATGCCTTCGTGGCGCCCAAGACCTTGCAGCAGCAGGTCCTGATCGTCAGCTTTGACGAGGCCGGCAATGTTGCCAAGGTGGAACGGCGCGGCATGGAGAAGATCGCCCGCATCAATCCGGTGAACGACAAGACGCCAACGCTGGGCCGCGAAGATGGCTTCTTCGCCGATCTGTTCGGCAATATCGGTGCGGTGGGTGCCGCTGGCGGCCCGCTGGGCGGCGTGCCCACTGGCAGAGATGGACCGCGCTGATCGGCTGCGGCTGATCGTGACCAGCGTTCCGCGTCTTGCTGCCGGGCTGCTGCTGGCGGTGCCGGCCACCGCCCAGACCGTGCAGCCGCAGACACCGGCGCCGCCGCAGGCATTGCTGCAGCCACCTGCCTCGGCGGCCCTTTTGCAGCCCCTTCTGGGGCCCCGCCAGACGGCCGCGCAGGACGTGCCGGCCTTCCTGTGGTGGCTCTCTCCCGCGGGGCGCGATGCGGCCGGCGTGGACACGCTGGGCGCGGCCCTCGCGCCCGCGCCCGGCCAGTGGCTGGCAATGGCGCCGGGCAACGGCAGCGCGCAACTGGCCGTGCGCCACGGCCGGGTGCGGCCGGCTCTGCTGCTGGCCGGGGCGCCGCTGCCGGCTGGCAGCGCGCTGCCGCTGTTCGATCCTGATCTGCTGCTGGCCGAAGGCCCCACGGCGCTGGGGGATGGCGCCGCCGGCACGCTGGCGCTGGACCTCAGACGGCCGGGCGAGCGGCTTTCGGGTCGCTTGTCCGGCATGGGGGAGTTTGCCGCCGGCGGCTTTGGCGGCCGGCGGGCGCTGGCGCGGCTTGACCTGCGTGCCGCCAAGGGCCTGCGTCTTGGCCTTGCCGGCGTGCTGCATCACGATCTGGGCAGCCTGACCAACACCACCACAGGGGAACGCCTGAACCGCCAGCTGCGCGCCGGGTTGGCTGGCATGGTCGATGTGGACGTGATTGCCACACTTGCCTGGCAGCTCACGGTTGTGGCCAGCCGCAACAAGGCCGGCAACCTGCCCGGCTTCACCTGTGATCCGAACGACCTTTCGCGCTGTGACGGCCGCTTTGCCAGCACGGGCCAGCGCGCTGACAGCGCCAACCCGTGGGGGACGGTCACCGGCGATCTGGCGTCCCAGCCGCTGGGCCAGCGGGCGGTGACAGCGCTCTTCGCCTCGGCCCTGTCGTGGCGCCTTGGCGCCGTCACGGTGCGGCTCGACCAGTCGCTGGCGCGCGAGAGTGGGCAGCGCGGGCTTGATCTCGCCGACGGCCGCAGGCTGGATGCGCTGGCAGTGCCGGCAGGCCTTGCCAGCGGTGGCTATGGCCTCATCGCCCGCAGCCGCGACACGGTGGAACAGCACCGGCTGGCCATTGATGCCGATCTGGGCATGCTGACGCTTGGCGGCGGCGCTGCAGTGCGGCACGAGACGCGCTGGCGCCGACAGGCCGACACCGAGGCCGGCACTGTGCTGGCTGACCGCGAACTGGCGCAGCACCACCGCGAACACAGCCTGTTCGCCAGCGCCCGCCTCACGCCTGCCACCGGCCTCGACCTGCAGGCAGCGGTGAAACTGGCCGATAATGCGCTGAACCTGTCGGTCAGCGATCTGCGTCCCGGCTGCCGGCCCTGCCTGACCCCGGCAGGCCCGCCCCAGGTCAATCGCCACCTGGTCACACCCGAATTCGCCGTTGGCTGGCGGCCAGGCAACGCGCCCGGCGTGTTGCTGTTTGCCCGTTCGGCGCGCACGGCGCGGCTGGTGGGGTGGAACCTGCTGGCGCGCGATACGGCCGCATTGGCCGCGCTGCCAGCCGAAACCGGTTGGCATCACGAAGCCGGCTCCAAGCTGGATCTGGCCGGCGGGCGGCTGCGGCTGAACGCGGCCGGATTTTTCGCCAAGACGCGCAGCGCGGTGCCGGCGCTGTTCGACATTGATCCGCTGGCCGCGGTGCAGCCGGCCGACATGACGGCGCGCGGGGTGAACCTGGCCGCCACCGCACGGCCGCTGCCGGCGCTGGAACTCGCCGGCACGCTGACGGTGCAGCGCGTGCGCTGGCGCGGCGCCATCCCGGCCGGTGCGCCGGCACGGCCATTGTTTGCCCCCGATGCCAGCGCCAGCCTGTCGGCGGCATGGCGGCAGGAACTGCCCGGTACCGGCGCCAACCTGGTGCCGCGCCTGATGCTGGACTGGCGCAGCGACATGGCCGTGGCGGCCGGGGACGTGCTGTCTCCTGATGGGCGCGGGCGACTGGCAGGCGGCATCGCGCCGGGCGGCTGGCAGGCTGGTGCCGCGCTGCAGATGGAAATTCCCGACGGCGGCTGGCTGATGAGCCTCGAATGCCGCAACTGCCTTGATCGGGCGCTGGTGGATGGCGCGGTCGCCGGGCTCCCGGTGCTGAACGGCCCACGCTGGTGGCAACTGCGCTTCACGCGCCGCTTCTGAAGCCGGCCAGTTCTGGGGCGTGACGGCGCGCCCACTGCCAAACACGCCGCATTTTCCGCCACGATGGTTGCAACAATGTCACGCCTTTGTCGCTTTGGCGTCATTGTTCGCAAGTGCACATGATTTTCCCCCTTGCGCGGCGGCCAACATGCCCGCTTAAAAGCCCGCTATCAGGGTCTCTGATGCACCGGGCCCACTGGCGGGCCGCGTAGACACGAAGGGGAAGAAGATGGCCAAGGAAGCCAAGAGCGGTCGCAACACGTCGGCGCTCATGAAACCGCTCACGCCGCAGGGCCCGCTCGCTGCCATTGTCGGCGCCGCGCCGCTGCCGCGCGGCCAGGTGGTTGCCAAGGTGTGGGACTATATCCGCGCCAACAATCTGCAGAAGGCGACCGACAAGCGCGTCATCGTGGCCGATGCCAAGCTGAAGGCGATCTTCGGCAAGGATGAATGCACGATGTTCGAAATGAACAAGTTCATCGCCCAGTATCTGAAGTGAGGCCACGTCAGTAAGGGCTGGCGCCTGACCGTCCGGAGGGGGCGCGCAGGCGATGCGAACAGGGGCGCTGCCGGGTGACGGCGGCGCCCTTTTTCATGCGGGTCCGCGCTGCGGCTGGCCCTGATCTACACCGCGATGCTTCGCAGGCGGGCAATGAAGAAGCCATCGATGCCGCCCGCCACCTGGCCGGGCAGGGTGCGCACGAAACCCTCTGCGGTGGGCTTGAGGCCGGCCGGCAGCTCATCGGCCGCGATCAGATCGCGCGGCGCGCCGGCGATCACCCGCTCGGCAATGCGCTCCCCCTCGCGCGGGTCAAGGCTGCACGTGGCATAGACAAGGCGGCCGCCCGGCTTCAGCCACCCCGCGGCGCGCCGCAGCAGCGCCGCCTGCGGCAGCGTCACCGGCCCCAGATCGCTGCCGCCCTTCAGGTGCAGCACATCTGGATGGCGGCGGAAGATGCCGGTGGCTGAACAAGGCGCATCCAGCAGGATGTGATCATATGGGCCGTCGGGCTGCCAGCGCAGCGCATCGGCGGCAATCAGCGTCGCCGAAAGCCCGGTGCGGTCAAGATTCTGGCGCACCCGTTCCAGCCGGTCTTCCGAAACATCCAGCGCTGTCACCGCGCAGCCGCGTGCCGCCAGTTGCAGCGTCTTGCCGCCCGGCGCCGCGCACAGATCAAGGACCCGGTCCCCGGCCTTGGCAGGCAGTAGCCGGGCCGGCAGGCTGGCGGCGAGATCCTGCACCCACCAGGCGCCTTCCGCGAAACCGGGCCATTCGGTCACGCTGCCCTTCATTGCTGTGCGGACATGGCCGGGGGCAAGGCTGATGCCGTCCAGCGCGGCGGCCCAGTGTGCGGTTTCGTCCGGGTTCTTCAGCGTCAGGTCGGTCGCCGGTTCCTCGGCCAGCTGGGCGCTGGCCGCGTCTGCCATCGCGGCCCCCCAGTCCCGCGCCCACTGGATGTCGAACGGGGCCGGCAGGCGCGGGGCAGCCGGCAGGGCGGCGGAGCGGCGGATCAGGCTGCCCAGGACGCCATGCACGAGCCGACGTGGGCCGCCCTCCACCAGCGGCAGCGCAGTCGCCACCACGGCATGAGGGGGCGTGTTCAGCTTCAGCCAGCCGGCCAGCGCCAGGCGCAGAACATGACGGGCGCGGGCATCGGCGGGCAGGGGCCGCTGGGTGGCGCTGTCGATCAGGGCATCGAGTTCCGGCAGCCACCTGAGTGCCGTCAAGGCCAGCAGCCGGGCGAGGCCGCGGTCCTGGCCCAGTGCCAGCTCGTCGGCGGCGCCAGCAGCAACATCGAACGGCACGCCGCGATCCAGCACGGATTGCAGGATGCGCAGCGCCGCCTTGCGGGCGGGGACGCCTTCGGTGGCCTGAACGGGGGCGGGCTTGAAATGGCGGCGGCTCATCGGCGCAGCCCTTGGCCGATTATCGCCGGCTTGGCGAGTCCGGGGCTATTTCCCCGTCATTTCCGGCGCCCGAGGAAATTGCCGATCACCTTGAAGTAGGACACCGGGAACAGTCGCACCATCCAGTCGATCAGCCTCGCATCCGGCCCGATCAGCACGCGCGGGGAACGGCGTTCCATGCCCCGGATGATGGTGGCGGCGGCCTGTTCGGGCGTGGTGGGGGCGTTCTTCTCGAACTCGGCGGCGAAATCGGTGTCGGGGTCCTGCCCTGGCAGCAGGGCAATGCGCTTGCTATTCCTTGCCACGTTGGTCTTGATGCCGCCGGGGTGGACGCGGATCACGCAGACATTGGGATCGGTGAGTGCCAGCTCCATCGCCATCGCCTCGGTGAGGCCGCGCACGGCATATTTGCTGGCATTGTAGGCGCTCTGGGTGGGATAGCCCATCATGCCGAACACGCTGGAGATGTTGACGATCCAGCCCACGCCGTCCTTCGCGGCGGCGGCCCTGACATGCGGCAGCGCGGCCCGGCAACCCTCCACCACCCCGGTGAAATTCACCGCCATCACCCGATCGAAATCCGCGCGCGGGCAATCGGCGAAGGGCGCCACCACGGAAAGCCCGGCATTGTTGATGATGCCATCGAGCCGGCCCCATTCCGCCATTGCACCGTCTACCCATGCCTGCAATGCGGCGGTGTCCGTCACGTCCAGCGTGGTGGTGCTCGCCGGCCGGTTGCCGAGCAGGCGCTTCGTCTCCGCCAGGCCCTCGGTATCCTTGTCGCTGAGCGCCAGCACCGCGCCGCGCCCCGCCAGATCCAGCGCCAGCGCCCGGCCGATGCCGCTGCCCGCGCCCGTGATGGCGATCACCTTGCCTTCGAACATGTCGGCTCCCTGCTTCCCTTCACCGCCTTGCTAACAGCCGGCAGCCGGTGGCAACACTGGGATATGGACAAGGAAAAGCCCAAGCCGGATCCGCGCGACAAGGCCCCCGAGGCGCCGCCGCCGCCGCCCACCGCACCGGAAGTCGGCGGCCGCAAGGGGCCTGACCCGGTGCGTTACGGCGACTGGGAAAAGGGCGGCATCGCGGTCGATTTCTGATGGGTGCCGTTCATCATGCCCATTGTCTGTGCGGCGCGGTGCAGATCCGGGTCGATGGCCCACTGCCGCCCGGTGACGCCTGCCACTGCAGCCAGTGCCGCCGCCAGAGCGGCCATTACTGGGCTTCCACCGACGTGCCGCGCGAGGCGGTGACAATCAGCGGGGTCGAAGCGCTGACCTGGTATCAAAGCTCCGAAAAGGTGCGGCGCGGCTTCTGCGGGACGTGCGGCAGTTTCCTGCTGTGGGACGTGCCTGGCCGCAGCCGCATCGCCATCGCGCTGGGGGCGTTTGATGCACCGACCGGCACCCATCTGGAGAAACATATCTTCGTCGCCAGCAAGGGCGACTATTACGACATCGCCGACGGCCTGCCACAGAACTCAGAATAGGCACTACTCCGCTTTCAGTGGCCGGCTCAGGAGCGCGCTGATCGTCTCGCCCACCGGTGCGCCGGCCAGCAGTGCGGCCACTGCGGCGCAGATCGGCATCTCCACCCCGGCCGCACGGGCCGCCTCCACCAACACTGGCGCGGTGGCAACCCCTTCGGCAATCGCCGGGCCGGCGAGCAGATCGGCGATGGCGCGGCCCTGGCCCAGCCCGACGCCAAAGCGGAAATTGCGGCTGTTTTCCGATGAGCAGGTGAGCACGAGGTCGCCCAGCCCGGACAGGCCGGCGAGGGTTTCCGCGCGGGCGCCGCGAGCAATGCCAAAGCGCGTCATCTCGGCAAAGCCGCGCGCGATCAGGGCAGCGCGGGCGTTGAGGCCCAGACCTGCGCCCTCCACCACCCCGCAGGCGATGGCGAGCACATTCTTCACCGCGCCGCCAATCTCCACCCCCACCACATCGTCCGACTGGTAGAGCCGGAAGGTGGGCCGGGCCATGGCGGCGACCAGCCGCTCGCCCAGCGCATTGTCGGCGCAGGCCAGCGTGATGGCACAGGGCAGTCCCTTGGCCACTTCGGCAGCAAAGCTGGGGCCGGACAGCACGGCGATGGGGTTGGGCACAAGGCTTTGCGCCACCTCCAGCATCAGATCGTGCGTGCCGGCCTCCAGCCCCTTGGCGCAGAGCACGAGCGGCGTTGTGGGCGGGATGGCGGCGGTGGCAAGAACGGTACGCAGATGCTGGGCGGGCACCACCAACAGTACAATGTCACAGCCTGCGATGTCGGCGAGGTTCGCCGTGGCGGTGATGCCGGCGGGGAGCGGGATTCCCGGCAGGAACAGCGAATTCTCGCGCGTTTCGTTGATGGCGGCCACAACCTCGGCTTCGCGCGCCCACAGCGTCACCGGGCCATTGCCGGCCAGCGTGGCGGCGAGCGCCGTCCCCCATGCCCCCGCCCCGATGACGCCGAACCCGGTCATGCCTTCACTCCGGCACCGCGCACGGCCTCGGCCTCCGGGTCCAGCGGCCAGCGCGGGCGGGCGGGGGCGTGGAGATCATCCACGTCGCCCGTTTGCAGGCGCTCCAGCCCGGCCCAGGCGATCATCGCGCCATTGTCCGTGCACAGCCACAGCGGCGGGGCAACGAAGGGCAGTCCATGCGCCGCCGCCAACGCCGAAAGGGCGCCACGGATGGCCTGGTTGGCCGCCACGCCGCCCGCCACCACCAGCGCGGTGGCGTCTGGAAAGGCATCGATCGCCTGCGCCGTGCGGTCAACCAGGCAATCGGTGGCGGCCTGCTGGAAGCTGGCGGCGAGATCGGCAATGTCCTGCTCGCTGGGTTCGGCCATGGCAGCGCGGGCCCGCAGCACGGCGGACTTGAGGCCGGCGAAGGAGAAGTGCGGCTCGTCACTGCCCACCAGCGGGCGCGGCAGGGGGAAGCGCGCCGGGTTGCCGGCCCTTGCTGCCCGCTCCAGCGCCGGGCCGCCCGGAAAGCCCAGCCCTAGCACCTTGGCGGACTTGTCGAACGCCTCGCCCACCGCATCATCGATGGTGGTGGCCAGCCGGCGATAGCGGCCCACGCCCTCCACGCCCAGCAACTGGCAATGCCCGCCCGACACCAGCAGCAGAAGATAGGGGAACTGCAGGTTCGCATCGGCGAGCCGGGGCGACAGCGCATGGCCTTCGAGATGATTGACGGCGATCAGCGGCTTGTGCGCCGCAAAGGCCAGCGCCTTGGCCGTCACCAGCCCCACCATCACCCCGCCGATCAGGCCGGGCCCGGCGGTGCCGGCAATGGCGTCGACATCGGCCAGCATCACGCCGGCCTCTTCCAGCACGGCCTCCACCATTGGCGCCAGCCGATCGGCATGAGCGCGAGCGGCCAGTTCCGGCACCACGCCGCCGAACGGCCGGTGCGCCTCGTCCTGGCTGGCGATGCGCTGGGCGATGACGGTACGATCGGCGCGCACCAGGGCAACCGCGGTTTCATCGCAGCTGGATTCGATGCCCAGAACCAGTGGCCCACTCATGGATTCGACCTAGGCGCTGACTTGCCAATCCGCAATGGCCGCGCCAATGCAGCGCCATGACATTCAAGATCGGCACGCCCTTTAAAATTGGAACACGGGGTTCCCCTCTCGCCTTGGCGCAGGCCCACATGACGGCGGCCGCGCTGAAACAGGCGCATGGCTGGAGCGATGCCGATATCGAGATCGTCATCATCCACACCACGGGCGACAAGGTGCAGGACCGCGCGCTGGCCGAGATCGGCGGCAAGGCGCTGTGGACCAAGGAGCTGGATGCCGCGCTGATGGATGGCCGCATCGACATCGGCGTGCATTCGATGAAGGATGTCGAGACCATCCTGAAGGACGGGATCGTGCTGGCCGCCATGCTGCCGCGCGCCGACGTGCGCGAACGGCTGATCGGGGCGACAAGCATCGCCGCTCTGCCCCGGGGTGCGCGCGTCGGCACCTCGTCCCCGCGCCGGGCGGCGCAGCTGAAGGCGAAGCGTGCCGACATCCAGACCGAAATCCTGCGCGGCAACGTGGCGACCCGGCTCGCCAAGGTGGAATCGGGCGCCATCGACGCGACCCTGCTGGCCGCGGCCGGGCTTGACCGGCTGGGCCAGGCGGTGGGCGCGCTTGTCGAACTTGACGAGATGCTGCCCGCCAGTGCGCAGGGCGCCGTGGGCATCACGGCGCGCGCTGGCGATGCCGAGACACTGGCCCGCGTCGAGGCCATCAACCACCACCCCACCTTTGATTGCGTGATGCTGGAACGCGGCTTCCTGGCGGCGCTGGGCGGCACCTGCCATTCGCCGGTGGCGGCGCTGGCGCGGCTGGAAGGCGAAGGCGTCACCTTCCGCGCGCAGATCCTGGCCGAAGATGGCAGCGAAGTGCAGGAAGGCGGCTTCAACGCGCCCCTGCAAGAAGCGCCCGCCCTCGTGGCAGAACTGGCCGCCGAACTGCTGGGCCGTGCCGGGCCGGCACTGAGGGCGCTGTTCCAGCCGCAATGAGGCTGCTCATCGTCCGCCCCGAACCCGGCGCATCAGGCACCGCGGCGCGGGTGCGAGCGATGGGCCACGCGGCCACCGTGCAGCCACTGCTGGCCACCGAGGCGCTTGATTGGGTGTTGCCCGCGCCGCTGCCCGATGCCGTGCTGATCACCAGCGCGGCCGCCGTGCGCCATGCCGGGCCCGCGGTCGCCGGGTTGCAGCACCTGCCGGCGCTGTGCGTGGGTGAGGCAACGGCCACGGCTGCCCGCGCTGCCGGCTGGCAGGCGGCAGCGGCCGGGCCGGGCACCGTGCAGGCGCTGCTGGATGACGCGGCGCGCAGCCCGCACCGCCGGTTGCTGCATCTGGCCGGCGAAGACCGCACGCCGGTCAGGGTGCCGCCGATGCTGACCGTCACGACCGTCATCGTCTATCGTGCCGTGCTGCACCCGCTTCCAGCCCTGCCGGCGGTGGATGCTGTGCTGCTGCATTCGCCGCGCACCGCCCGCCAGTTCGCGGCTGAGTGGGACCGGCTCGGCGGCCGGCGCAGCAGCCTGCGCCTCTTCGCCATCAGCCCGGCAACGCTGGCGGCGGCGGGCCCCGGCTGGGCCAGCGGCGAGGCGGCGGCCGCTCCGGCGGAAGCGGCCCTGCTGGCGATGCTGCCCGAATCCTTGTAGGAACGGTGGCATGAACGACGTGTTTGATCGCGGGGAGATCGGCGAGTCCAGCCTGGCGGCCACCGAACGGTTGCGCGCGCGGCTCATGGCACAGAACAGCGCGCCGCCGCCACCTCGCCGCAGCGTCTTGCCCTGGGCGCTGGCGGCGGTACTGTTCGCGTTTGCCGCCGGCCTGATCGCCAACCCCTGGTTTGAAGATCGGGTGCGAGACCGTTTGCCCTTCGCAGCGCCGGCTGCGGAGTCGACACCCGATCTGGCGCCACTGGAAAAGCGGCTCGCGGCGCTGGAGAAGCAGGCGCCCGCCGCACCGGTGGTGGCGGCCGAACGGCTGGCCCGCACGGAGGCGCAGGTGGAAAGCTCCACCGGCCAGATCGAGCGGGAGATGCAGCGCGTTGACGAGCTGACCGCCGACCTGGCCCGGCTGCGCGCCCAACTGGCGGCGCTGGAAGCGCGCGAACAGGGCGTGGTGGCGACCGCGCGGGGCGCGGCTGATCGGGCCGAAGCGATGCTGACCGTGTTGCTGCTGCGGCGCGCCGTCGTGGAGGGCCGCGCGCTCGATGCGCTGCTGCCGGCCGCGCGCCGGCTGTTCGAACCCAGCCATCATGACGAACTGGCCGCCCTGAGCGCGCTGGCCGAAGCGCCGGCCAACAATGATGCCTTGCTGCGTGACCTCGATTCACTGTCGCGCAGCGGTGCCGGGGTGGGCCGCCCGAACTGGTGGCAGGCGCTGACCGGCCGGGTTGAAGGCCTGTTTGCCGACACCGGATCCGATGCGCTGGCCAAGGCGCGCGCCCTGGCCCGGCAAGGCGATCTGGCAGCGGCGGCCGCCGCCTTGCGCACTGATCCGGCCCTGGCGCGAATGCCTGCGGTGCGCAGCTGGCTGGCGGCGGCCACGCGGCTGCGATCAGCCGAAATGGCGCTGGCCGTGCTGGAGGCTGCCGCCGCGCAGCCGCTGGCGCCACTGCCGGCGGAGGCGCAGATCGCTTCGGCCCTTGCCGCCCCCACCGCAGCGCCGCGCCGCTGACCGGCGAGCCGCCAGCGCTGCCCGTGTCTGGCGGTGACGCTGGCCGGGGCGCGGTTGCTGGCTGGGTGCTCGCGCAGGCGGTGCGCGACCCTTATGTGATCCTGGTTTCGATCTACATCTTCGCGCCCTGGTTCGTCGCCAACGTGGTGGGTGACCCCGTGCAGGGCCAGATGCTGGTGGCGCAGGGCGGCAAATGGGGCGGCTGGGCGGTGATGCTGACCATGCCATTGCTGGGCGCCGTCATCGATCGGCGCGGGCCGCGCAAGCCGCTGCTCGCCCTCGTCATCGCGGCCATGGCGCTGATCTGCGCCAGCCTGTGGTTCGTGGTGCCAAGGGGCAGCGGGCTTTCCGGGCTGGGCGTCAGCTGGGTGATCATCGCCGGCGCGCTGATGACCTGGCTGATGGCCACGCACGACATGCTCCACAACGCGCTGCTGGTACCAGCGGCGGGCATGGCCGGCGCAGCGCGGGCCAGTGGCCTGGGGCTGGCGGCCGGAAATGCCACCAGCGTCACCCTCTTGATCCTCATGCTGTTGGCCTTTGCGCTGCCCGGCGTGGTGGACTGGGCCTTCGTGCCGGCAGCGCCGCTGTTCGGGCTCGACCCGGCGCTGGGCGAGCCGTCACGGCTGACGGGGCCGCTGGTGGCGACACTGATGTTGGTGGGCAGCGTGCCGCTGTTCCGCTGGGTGCCCGATCGGCCGCGCAGCGGGGCGACGATTGCCCAGGCGTTCGCGGGCGGCGCGGCGGACCTGGTGCGCCTGCTGCGCGATGTGCGCGGCAATGCCAACCCGCTCCTCTATCTGGCCGCCCGCATGCTGTTCACCGATGGGCTGACGGCGATCCTCCTGTTCGGCGGCATCTTTGCGGCTGGCACCATGGGCTGGGGCACGCTGGAGATGCTGGGTTATGGCGTCATCCTCAGCTGCGCGGCCGTGGTGGGCGGGCTGCTGGCCGGGCGGCTCGATGACTGGATCGGGCCGCGGCCGGCGCTGATGGTTGAACTGGGGCTGCTCATCGTACTGGAGGCGGCCATCCTGGGCAGCGGCAAGGCGCGCATCCTCTATCAGCCGATTGAGCCGGTGCGCCTGTGGGACACGCCGATGTTCGCGACCCTGCCCGAACTGGTGTTCCTGGCGATTGGTTGCGGCCTCGCCATCACCATCACGGCGGCCTATGCCTCGTCGCGCACCCTGCTCACCCGGCTGGTGCCGCCGGAACGGCTGGGTGCCTTCTTCGGCCTCTATGCGCTGGCCGGCACCGCCACCATGTGGCTGGGGCCACTGCTGGTGGAGCAGGCGACGCGGGCCGGCGGCACGCAGGCGGCGGGCTTCGTGCCGGTGATCGGCCTGCTCGCGACCGGGCTTGCCATGCTGCTGTTCGTGAAGGGTGGCGGGCGGCTTTGAGGCTTACCCTTCAATCTTCTCGCGGGCGTAGGTGCCCCACATGTGGCTGCGCAGGATATAGCCGGACTTGCCGTCCTTCGAGACCCGGCACCACAGATCCTCGCACAGGGTGATGGTGACCACGGCGCCCGGCGCGATACGCCAGGCGATGCGGCTTTTCAGATCGGGCGCGACATAAAGCAACCGCACCTGGTCGCGCACGATGCCGGTGCGCGTGCCGGTCAGCAGCGCCTTGTTCATCCAGCCGATCTCGCCTTCCGGATCGCGCACCTGCCGCCAGATCTCATATTCCTTCAAAATCTCCAATGGCAGGCCGGGGCGCTTGTATTCCCACTTGATCGGGAAGCGGGTGCCGGGGCCGCTGCGCATCATCGCCCGGCCGCTTTTCAGCGAGACAAAGCGCGGGGTGGGCAGATCGGTGGTGCCATCGGCGAATTCGGCGGCCGTGGCAGAGCCTGCCAGCAGCGCGCCGGCCAGCAGGAGGGGCAGGAGCGGCGTCTTCATGGGGCTTCCTCTTGACCGCTTGGCCGTTGCCGCGCAAGCCTTCGCGGCATGACAAAGCCGCGCCCGAAAGTGATTGTCACCCGCCGCCTGCCGCAGGCGGTCGAAACCCGCATGGCCGAGCTGTTCGATGTCGAACTGAACCTGACCGATACGCCGATGAGCGAGGCCGAACTGTGCGATGCCGCCCGCCGCTGCGACGTGCTGGTGCCCACCGTGACCGATCATGTGAATGCCGCGGTGTTTGCCGCTGCGGCCGAGGGCGAGCGCCTGAAGCTGTGCGCCAATTTCGGCGTGGGCGTTGACCATATCGACCTGCACGCCGCGCGCGCCGCCAAGGTGACCGTTTCCAACACGCCGGGCGTGCTCACCGACGACACGGCCGACATGGTGATGGCGCTGATCCTCGCCGTGCCGCGCCGGCTGGGCGCGGGCGAGAAGCTGGTGCGCGCCGGGGAATGGCAGGGCTGGTCCCCCACCGGGATGCTGGGCCACCGCATCACCGGGAAAAGGCTGGGCATCATCGGCATGGGCCGCATCGGCAGCGCGGTGGCGCGCCGCGCGCGGGCCTTTGGCCTCACCGTGCATTATCACAACCGCCATCGCTTGCCGCCGTCGGTGGAAGCGGAACTGGAAGCGACCTGGTGGGGCGATCTCGATGCCATGCTGGCGCGGGTGGACATCATCACCATCAACAGCCCGCACACCGAAGAGACCCATCATCTGATCGACGCGCGGCGTTTTTCGCTGATGCAGAAGAGCGCCTATCTGATCAATGCAGCGCGCGGCGAGATCGTGGATGAGAACGCGCTGTGCGAGGCGCTGGAAACCGGCCAGATCGCCGGCGCCGGCCTCGACGTGTTCGAGCATGAACCGGCGGTGGACCCGCGCCTCTTGGCCATGAAGAATGTCGTGCTGCTGCCCCACATGGGCAGCGCCACCTTCGAAGGCCGCCAGGCGATGGGGGAAAAGGTGATCGCCAACATCCGCGTGTGGGTGGATGGGCACCGGCCGCCGGATATTGTGTTGGAGGGGTGGGCATAAGGCGGCAGGGACTATCGCGCAGCGATAGACCCTGACTCGCCGCATGCCGGCCGGGCTGGCGGTTGGCCCATAGGCCAACCGAACAGCTTCGACGGCGCGGCTCTGCCGCGCGCTTTCCATTTCCTCTCTTCCTTCTCGCACGGACTCGGCGGCTTCGCCGCCGGCCGTGTCCCACCCCCTCCCGCAAGCGGGAGGGGAGACGCGCGCGCAAATCGGCCTAGGCTGCGCCCATACAAGGGAGCCGCCACATGAAAGCCATCCGCCTCCGCCACCCCGCCGGCATCGACAATCTGCGGCACGAGGACATGGCCGAACCCGGTGCGCCCGGCCCCGGCCAGATCAAGGTGCGGATCAAGGCGTCGAGCCTGAATTATCATGATTATATCGTCGTGGTTGGCGGCATCCCGACGCCCGATGGCCGCATTCCGATGAGTGACGGCGCCGGCGAGGTGCTGGCGGTGGGCGAGGGTGTGACCGAGTTTCGCCCCGGCGACATGGTGGTTTCCACCTTCTTCCCCACCTGGCTGGACGGCAAGCCCAACATGGCGGGCTTTGCCGGCGTGCCCGGCGACGGCGCCGATGGCTATGCGGTGGAGGAAGTGGTCGCGCCGGCCACCAGCTTCACCCATGCGCCGTTCGGTTACAGCCATGCCGAAGCCGCGACCCTCACCTGCGCCGGGCTGACGGCGTGGCGGGCGCTGGTGCCGGAAGGCAATCTGAAGGCCGGGGACGTGGTGCTGGTGCAGGGGACGGGGGGCGTCTCCATCTTCGCGCTGCAGTTTGCCAAGGCGATGGGCGCCACGGTGATCGCCACCTCCTCCAGCGACGAGAAGCTGGGCCGGCTGAAGGCGATGGGCGCCGATCACCTGATCAACTATCGCGAGGTGTCAAGCTGGGGCGCCGAAGTGATGAAGCTCACCCAGGGGCGCGGGGCGGACCATATCGTGGAAATCGGCGGCGCCGGCACCATGCCCGAATCGATCACCGCCTGCGCCGTGGGCGGCCACATCAGCCTGATCGGCGTGCTTGCCGGTTACGCCGGCCCGGTGCCCACCGTGCAGCTGATGGCCAAGCAGATCCGCCTGATCGGCATCACCGTCGGCACCCGCCGCCAGCAGCAGGACATGATCCGCGCCATCAACCAGAACGGCATCCGCCCGGTGATCGACAGCCATTTCCCGCTGGCCGAACTGGGCGCCGCCTTCCGGCATCAGGAGTCTGGCAAGCATTTCGGGAAGATCTGCGTCGATGTCTAGCGCAGTGCCGCGCGCCCTCGTGCGCCGTATCCCGTGAAACTTTCCGGGCTTTCGGCACGAACCTCCAGGCATGACCGCTCGTCTGCTCCTCGCCTTCCTCGCTGCCAGCCGGCTGGCGCTCGTCTGCACCCCCGCGCTCGCCGCCGACGCGGCCCACCCCACGGTGATCGAGCTGTTCCAGAGCCAGGGCTGCTCCTCCTGCCCGCCAGCCAACGCCAATGTGATGGCGCTTGCCGACCGGCCAGAGCTGCTCGTGCTCAGCTTTGGCGTCACCTATTGGGACCAACTCGGCTGGAAGGACCGTTTTGCGAAGCCGGAATTCACCCGCCGCCAATATGCCTATCGCGACGGCCTGAAGCACCCCAACGTGTGGACGCCCCAAACGGTGATCAACGGCCGCGTGGACGTGACCGGCGTGCGCGCCGGTGAACTGGCGCAGGCAGTGAAGGCCGGCGATCGCGGCGCCGGCGGACCGGTGCTCAGCGCCTCGCCCGGGCGTATCGACATCGGCGCCGGTACCGGCCCGGCCGACGTCTGGCTTGTGCGCTATGATCCGCGCACGGTTCAGGTGCCGATCAAGGCCGGCGAGAACAACGGCCGTACCCTGCCCCACCGCAACGTGGTGCGCGACCTGGTGCGGCTGGGCGCCTGGACTGGCGCGGCCGCGGGCTTTCCCCGGCCAGCGGCTGTTTCCGGGCTGGCCGAAGCGGTGCTGGTACAGAAACCCGGCGGCGGGCCGATCCTGGCGGCGCTGAAGTTGCAGTGAGAAGGGGCCTTCGGCGGGCAGGAACTTGTCCCTGCACCCGTCAGTTGGGGCAGCCTGTCGTCTCCTGAGACCGGCCGAAGGCCAACGTTGTTTGCCTGCGGCGCCGATGTGCGCGCGTTCAACCTGGGCGGTTCTCGACAACCGGGTGCAGGGACGAGTCCCTGCCCGCCGGAGGCACGAAATCACGCCCCCGTGAGGATCCGGTCCACCAGCTGCTTCACGGTGGGGATGAAGCGGTTGGAATAGAAGGGGTCTTGCGCGAAGCGGTAGGCGCTGTGGCCGGCGAAGGCGAGATTCTGGTCCGGGTCGCCGCCGTGGGCGATTTCCTGCAGGGTCTTCTGGATGCAGAAGCTGCGCGGGTCTGCCAGGCGGCCGGTGCTGTTGCTCTCGTTGTCGGCCCAGGCGGAAAAGCCGCAGTGGGAGAGGCAGCCCATGCAATCGGCCTGGTCCTTGCGGATGGTGGCGCGTTCGGCGGGCGTCACGAACACCAAGGTGTTGTCTGGGGTCTTCAGCGCTTCGGTGAAGCCTGCGCCGTGCCATTCGCGGGCGCGGATGAGGTCATCGCGGGTGACGAAATAGCGCTTGCCGCCGACGCCGACATCCAATGGAAACTGGTGATCGCCGGTGGCGGTGGTCGAAAACGCCACCTGTCGTTCGCTGCGCGCTTCCAATGCGCGCAGGAAGGGGTTGCGGATGGCCGAGGAATAGAAGCCGGTGGGCGAGAATTTGTGGAGGAGGATGTCGCCCTTTTCCAGCTCGAACAGCCGCTGTTTCCACACGTCCGGGATCGGGCTTTCCTGGGTGAGCAGGGGCCGCGTGCCGAACTGGAACACCACCTGGCCGAGTTCCGGATTGTCCAGCCAGTTCGTCCATTCATCCAGCCGCCAGACACCGCCGGCCATCACGATCGGCACCGATTCGGGCACGCCCAGCTCGCGCATGGTGGCGCGCAGCTCGGCGACGCGGGGATAGGGGTCCTGGGGTGCGCGCGGGTCTTCGGCGTTCGAAAGCCCATTGTGGCCGCCGGCCAGCCACGGATCTTCATACACCACCGCGCCCAGCCATTCGGCGGCCTTGGAATAGGCGCGCTTCCACAGCGCCCGGAAGGCCCGCGCGGAGCTGATGATCGGGTAATAATGCACGCCATATTGCGCGGCGATGTCCGAAAGCCTGTAGGGCATGCCCGCCCCGCAGGTGACGCCGTTGACGAGGCCCTTGGTGCGTTCCAGCACGCCGTGCAGCACGCGGCTGGCCCCGCCCATTTCCCACAACACGTTGATGTTGATGGCGCCGATGCCGCGCTTCAGTTCGGACGACGCGATGTCGTAGGCGCGCTGCACCTGCTGCACGCCGCCGTCGATGGCATAGGCAATCAGCTCTTCGTGCCGGTCGCGACGGGTGGCGGCGCGATAGATCTGCGGGATGACGTTGCCATCGGCATCATAGCTGTCGGCATTGACGGCGCTGACGGTGCCGACGCCGCCCGACAGTGCCCACGCCCCGGCGGAGGCATGGTTGGTGGCCGAAACGCCCTTGCCGCCTTCCACGAGCGGCCACACTTCGCGCCCGCCCATCACCAGCGATCTCACACCCGCAAGCATCTTTGTCCGTTCGTTGACGCCCGGCCCCATCTGCCGGCGCGGCTCTATTGCGGCAAAGATGTGGCACAGCGCAAGCCACGCCTTTGTCTCAGGCCGGCTGCACCGCCTTCACCGCGGTGTAGCGGAAGGCCGGGCCATCCAGATCGACGCCCGGGATCTCGTCCTTTTCGCGCCAGTAATCCTGGGTGTGGCGCCACTCGTGCCCCGGCGCCGTTTTCGGCAGCAGGTGCTGGTCGCGGGTGAGATAACTGGGGTTGAAATCGTCCGGGTCCGCCCACGGCCCGCGCGGCGCGTCGACCAATTCTGGCGGCAGCACGACCTCAACGGCGCTCACGCCCTTCTCGTCTATGTGCTGCAGGAGCCGGCAGGTGAATTCGGAGATCATGTCTGATCTGAGCGTCCAGCTCGCCCGGAAATAGCCGAACACCCAGACAAGGTTGGGCACGCCGGTGAACATCATGCCGCGCCAGGTGACGGTATCGGCCAGGTCCAGCGGCTGGCCGTCGATCGAAAAGGCGATGTCGCCGAACACGCACAGGTTGAAGCCGGTGGCGAGCACGATCATGTCGGCCGGCACGTGGGTCCCATCCTGCATCTCCACGCCGTCGGGGGTGAAGCGGGCGATGGTGCCGGTCACCACATCCGCCTTGCCGGCGCGGATGCCGGCGAACAGGTCCCCATCGGGCACAAAGGCCAGCCGTTGCCGCCACGGGCGGTAGCTGGGCGTGAAATGGCGCATGTCGAAGCCTTGCGGAAGCAGCGCCTGCACCCCGGCCAGCAATTCGGCCGCCACCGCTTCGGGCGCCTCACGGCACTGGCGGACGATCTGATCCTGATCATAGATGATCTTCTTGCGCACGATGTCGTGGATGGTGGCTTCATCGACGCCGATCGGGCGCAGCAACTCGGCCAGTTCATTCTCGTTGCGGCCGGGCATGAAATAAGTGGGGCTGCGCTGGATCATGGTGATATGGGCGGCCTTTTCGGCCATCGCCGGCACCACGGTGGCCGCCGTGGCGCCCGATCCGATCAGCACGACCCGCTTGCCGGCATAGTCCGTCGTCTCGTCCCACTCCTCGGTGTGGAGGATCGGGCCCTTGAACTGGTCCATCCCCGGATAATCCGGCCAATGGCCCTGGTGGTGGCGATAATAGCCCTGCGCCATCCACAGGAAGCCGGCGCGAAACTGTCGGCGCGAACCGTCAGGCAGGCGGGCTGTCACCGTCCAGCGCGCAGATGCACTGTCCCACGCCGCCGTTTCGATGCCGTGGTTGTAGCGTATGTGCTGATCAAGGCCGTTTTCCTCGATCATCTCGCCCAGATAGGCCTGGATTTCCGCCGCCGTGGCGATCGGCGGGCCGACCCACGACTTGAAGCGGAAACCGAAGGTGTAAAGGTCGCTGTCTGACCGGATGCCGGGGAACGTGTGGGTGAGCCAGGTGCCGCCAAAGCTCGCTTCCCGCTCCAGCACCAGGAAGCGCTTTTGGGGCAGGCGTTGCTTCAGGTGCCAGGCGGCCGAAAGCCCGGAAATGCCGGCGCCCACGACCAGCACGTCGACTTCGGTGATGCCGGCGTCATCCTGCGGCTGCGGTCTTGTCACGGCGTCCATCGCATGTCCTCCCCAATGTGCCGGCCAGTGTCTGCCGTGAAGCGCCCGTGTTCCTTGATCGAGATCAAAGCCGTGGCCCTGCCCTTTTCGGCAGGCGGGCTTTCGGGCATGGCGGCGCCGTCATGGCCGAATCAGTTTCCGATCCCACCACCATCCGTCGCCTTTATGGCCGGCGGCAGGGCCATGCGCTGCGGCAGGGGCAGGCAGCGCTGTTCGCCGATCTGCTGCCGCAGATCGCGGTGCCCGCCGAAGGGCCGATCACCGCGCTGCGCCTGTTCGGTGACGCGCGCCCGCTGTGGCTGGAAATCGGCTTCGGCAAGGGGGAGCACATGGCCGGGCAAGCGGCCATGCACCCGGACGTGGGCCTGATCGGTGCCGAACCGTTCGTCGACGGTGTTGTTGGCGCGCTGATGGCGGTGCGGGACGGGGCGCTGCCGAACGTGCGCCTCCATCACGGCGACGCGCTCGACGTGCTGGAACGGCTGGCGCCGGCCAGTGTGGAGCGCGTGTTCCTGCTGCACCCTGATCCCTGGCCCAAGGCCCGCCACGCCAAGCGCCGCTTCATGAACCCCGGCCCCATTGACCGGATCGCCCGCGTGCTGAAGCCGGGCGGCGAGTTCCGCTTCGGCACGGATCACCCCGTCTATTGCCGCTGGGCCCTGATGCAGATGCAGCGCCGCAGCGATTTCCGCTGGATTGGCGACACGGCTGCGGATTTCCGCACCCGCCCGGCCGACTGGCCGCAGACCCGCTATGAACAAAAGGCCCGCCGGCATGGCCACGAGGTGTGGTATTTCCGCTGGCAGCGGGTGTTACACCCACATTGTCGCCCGGCACCATTGACCGCGGCGCGCGGTTTCGCCTAGGCGAAGGGCCGTGACGACCTATCTCGACTTTGAAAAGCCGATTGCCCAGATCGCCCAGCGCGCCGCGGACTATCGCGCGGCTGGCGATGAAGCCGGCGCCCGCCATGCCGATGGCGCCGCAAGGCGCCTGCTGGCTGAAACCTATGCCCGCCTGTCGCCGTGGCAGAAGACGCAGGTTGCCCGCCACCCGCAGCGGCCGCATTTTTCGGACATGGTGAAGGCGCTGGTCGCCGATTTCATGCCGCTGGCCGGCGACCGCGCCTTTGGCGAGGACCAGGCCATCATTGGCGGCATCGGCACATTGAGGGGCCAGAACATCCCGGTGATGGTGATCGGCCACGAAAAGGGCAGCGACACCGCTGCCCGTGTGAAGCACAATTTCGGCATGGGCCGGCCCGAAGGCTATCGCAAGGCCGCCCGGCTGGTGGAACTGGCAGGGCGGTTCAACGTGCCGGTGGTGACCCTGGTGGACAGCGCCGGCGCCTATCCCGGCGTGGATGGCGAGGCCCGCGGCCAGGCCGAGGCCATCGCCCGCGCCACCGCCGCCTTCCTCGCCGCCCCGGTGCCGATCATCGCCGCGATCACGGGAGAAGGCATGTCCGGCGGGGCCATCGGCATCGCGGCGGCAGACAGGGTTATCATGCTGGAACACGCCGTTTATGCCGTGATCTCGCCCGAAGGCTGCGCGTCGATCCTGTGGCGCACCGCGGACAAGGGTGAGAACCGGGCGGCAGACGCCGCCGAGGCGATGAAGGTGACGGCGGCAGACTGCAAGGCGCTGGGCGTGATCGACAGCATCGTGCCGGAACCATTGGGCGGCGCCCACCGCGATCCGGCCGCTGCCATTTCGTCGCTGGCGATGGCCATCGCGGCCGAACTGCAGCCGCTGCTCAAGGCGTCGCCGGCCGATCTCATCAAGGCGCGGCGCGCCAAATATCTGGCGATGGGCCGCACGCTCTGACATCTGGCCCTCTGACATCTGGCTCTCTGGCCGCTGGCGCACTACATTGCCGGCCATGAAGACGCGTCCGCTCCTCCTGTCCCTTGCTCTTGCCGTGCTGGCGCCGCCTGCCCTGGCGCAGGCGCCGCCCGGCCTTTCGGACAGCGAACGCAAGGCCGGCAGCGAGGCCCACCCACAGATCCTGCAGCAGTTCGGCGGCGCCATGAGCGGCCCGGTGGCGGATTATGTGCGCGGCGTCGGCCAGAAGATCGCAGTGCAGTCGGGCGGCGGCGCGCGACCGACGGACTATAATGTCACGCTGCTGAATTCCAACGTCAACAACGCCTTCGCCATCCCCGGCGGCTATGTCTACATCACCCGCCAGTTGCTGGCGCTGATGAACGACGAGGCGGAACTGGCCTTCGTGATGGGCCACGAGGTGGCGCATGTTGCCGCCCGCCACGGCCAGAAGCGGCAGAGCCGCGCGGCCCTTTCGAACGTGCTGGCCGGGCTGGCCGGCGTACTGACCGGTTCCAATCTCATCGGCCAGGGCGCCGGGGTGGTCGCTGGCCTCACCACGCTGGGCTACAGCCGCGACCAGGAACGCCAGGCGGATTCGCTGGGCGTGCGCTACCTCTCGACCGCCGGCTATGATCCGCTGGCCGCGGTCGACAGCCTCGCCGCGCTGGGCGCCCAGACCTCGCTGGAAGCCCGGCTGAAGGGCCAGGGCGGGGCGGAGCCGTCCAAGTGGCTTTCCACCCACCCGCCCAGCGCTGAACGGGTCGATCGCATGCAGAAGGAGGCGCAGGCGCTGCTGCCGCGCAGCCCCAGCCGCACCCACAACCGCGATGCCTTCCTCAACGCCATCGACGGCATGATCTATGACGATGATCCGGCCGAAGGCGTCGTCGTGGGCAGCGGTTTTCGCCATAGCGGCCTGAAGCTGGCGCTCGATGCCCCGCAGGGCTTTGCCGTCAGCAACAGCCCGCAGGCCGTGACCGGCACCGGGCCGGGCAATGCCCAGTTCGACCTGCGCGCCGCCGATGCCCGGCAGAACAGCCTCGCTGCCATCGCCCAGGCACGCTGGCAGCAGCTGGGCGTGCGCTCGCAGCCCGACATGCGCGCCACCCGCATCAACGGCATCGAGGCGCTGGAAGGCCGCATCCAGGCCAGCAACCGCAGCGGCCCGGTGGAAGCGACCCTTACCGTCTACAGTTGGTCGCCGCAGCTGGCGCTCACCCTGGTCAGCATCGCGCCGCAGAACCAGTTCGGTGCGGTGGCGCCGGTTGCCGGCAGCGTGCGCCGCCTGTCTGACAAGGAAGCGACGAGCATCCGTGCCCGCCGCATCCAGGTGGTGCGGGTGGGGCCGGGTGACACGCTCGACAGTCTTGCCGGCCGCATGGCCTATGACGATGACCGCATGGCGCGCTTCCTCACGTTGAACCAGCTCGGCAGCGATGCCCGGCTGAAGGCGGGGGACCGGGTTAAGCTCGTCGTCTGGCGCTGATGCGCGTTCTCCACGTTGTGGCCGCCGCCCTTGTGGATGGCGAGGGCCGGGTGTTGCTGGCCCAGCGGCCTGAGGGCAAGCCGCTGGCCGGCACCTGGGAATTTCCCGGCGGCAAGCTGGAGCCGGGCGAATCGCCGGAGACAGCGCTGTTGCGTGAGCTGGACGAGGAACTGGGCATAACGGCGGGGCCCCTGGAGCCCTTCACCTTTGTCTCCCATGCCTATCCGGATTTTCATCTGGTGATGCTGCTCTACTGGTGCCGGCAGTGGCAGGGCGAACCGCACGGGCGTGATGGGCAGGCGCTGCGCTGGGAGCGGCCGCAGGCGATGGCGGCGCTGCCAATGCCGCCGGCCGATGTGCCGCTGGTGGAGGCCTTGAAGGCGGCAGTTCCGGCCGGGGGCTGAGGTTGCACCTTCATGACAGGGCCGCTATGGCCCAGCCAAACCCGTCAGCGAGGGGCGCGCGCGACATGAAGATTCTGGCCGGCAATGGCAATCCCGACCTGGCGCAGGCGATCGCCGCCTATCTCGAGATCCCGCTGACCCAGGCCGCCGTGCGCCGCTTTGCCGACGAGGAGATCTTCGTCGAGATCCACGAGAATGTGCGCGGCGAGGACGTGTTCGTGGTGCAGCCCACCGCAGCGCCGGCCAACGACAATCTGCTGGAGCTGCTGATCTGCATCGATGCACTGAAGCGCGCCTCTGCCCGGCGCATCACGGCGGTTGTTCCCTATTTCGGCTATGCAAGGCAGGATCGCAAATCGGGCTCGCGTACGCCGATCTCGGCCAAGCTGGTCGCCAACCTGATCACCACGGCCGGGGCCAATCGGGTGCTGTCGGTTGACCTGCACGCCGGGCAGATCCAAGGCTTCTTCGACATCCCGACCGACAATCTGTTTGCCGCCCCGGTGATGGCGGCCGACATCATGGCGCGGCTGGGCAAGCAGGGCACCGACGACCTGATGGTGGTCTCCCCGGACGTGGGCGGCGTGGTGCGCGCCCGCGCGCTGGCCAAGCGGCTCGGCAATGCGCCGCTGGCCATCGTCGACAAGCGGCGGGAGCGGCCGGGCGAATCGGAAGTGATGAACATCATCGGGGACGTGACCGGGCGCCGCTGCATCCTGGTGGATGACATCGTCGATTCCGCCGGCACGCTGTGCAATGCCGCCGCTGCGCTGCTGGAGGCCGGCGCCACCAGCGTGACCGCCTATGTCTCCCATGGCGTGCTGTCAGGCGGCGCGGTGGCGCGCGTCGATGGTTCGGCGCTGGCCGAGCTGGTTGTCACCGATTCGATTGCCGCCACACCGGCGGTCAAGGCGGCGCAGAAGATCCGCCGCATCACCATCGCGCCGCTGCTCGCCGAAGCGATGCGCCGCACGGCCGAGGAAAGCTCGGTCAGCAGTCTCTTTGATTGAAGTTGACCCGCCTCAGTCGCCGGTGCTGCGGTTGATGACGGTGCCGTCCGGCTTGTAGACCTTTTCCGGCGTCACATAGTCACCCTGGGGCGTGCAGATGCCGCCCGGATCCTGCTTGCGCATCTTGGCGCAGAACTCGGTATCGGGGCGCGGCTGGCCCTGGGCCAGCGCCGGAACGGCAAGCGCAAGGGTGGCAGCGGCGAGCAGGATCATCTTCATGATGACCGCATTACACCGCAATGGCTTGCGTGGCCATGAACAAGCTGGCTATCCCCTCATGCGTGGCAACCACCGCGCCTCTCCCGCCCGCAAATGCCAGGCTGTTGCTCGATTCGGCGGCGCTGGTGGCCAACTGGCGCGATTTCGCGCGGTGCGGCACCGCCGAGGCCGGCGCCGCGATCAAGGCCGATGGCTATGGCCTGGGCGCGCGCGACGTGCTGCTGCGCCTGGCAGCGGCCGGCTGCCGGCGTTTCTATGTCGCCCACTGGCACGAGGTGCCACCACTGTTGCCGCTGCCCGATGGGGTGCAGCTGTCGGTGCTGCACGGCGTGATGGCGCACGAGCTGCCGGCCGCGCTGGCGCTGCCGGCCACGCCGGTGCTGGCGACCGCAGAGCAGGTGGCGATGTGGCGGCAAACCGGGCGCCCGGGCGAGGTGATGGTGGACAGCGGCATGAACCGGCTCGGGCTGGCGCCGGACAGCGCGGCGGCCGTGCTGGCCGGCATGGCGGTGACCGTGCTGCACAGCCATCTTGGCTGCACCGAGGATCCGGCGCATCCCCTGAACGCGCAGCAACGCGCCTGCTTTGCCGATGTGGCGGCCCAGGTGCCCGCGCGCCTTTATGCGCTGGCCAATTCGGCCGGGGCCGGGCTGGGACCGGCCTATCATTTCGATCTGATCCGGCCCGGCATCGGTCTGTTCGGTGGCGGCCTGCTGCCGGATGGGCGGCCATCGCGCACTGTGGCGCGGCTGGCCGCACGGGTGTTGCAGGTGCGCGATGTGCCGGTGGGCGCCGCCGTGGGTTATGGCGCCACCTTCGTGGCCGCCCGCCCCAGCCGCATCGCCACGGTCGCGCTGGGCTATGCCGATGGCTATGCGCGCGGGCTTTCCAGTGCCGGCCAGAAGGATGGGGGTTGGGCGCTGGCTGCGGGCGTGCGCTGCCCGGCGGCCGGGCGCGTGTCGATGGACATGGCCAGCTTCGATGTCACCGATGCGCCGGGCGTTGCCGAAGGCGATTGGCTCGACATTCCCTTCGATCCCGAAGCCATGGCCGCCGTTTCGGGACGCACCAGCTATGAACTGCTGGTGGCACTGGGGCGCCGGTTCGAACGGATTTGGCAGTGACGCCGTTGGTCTTCGTTGGCGCGGCCGTGCAGGCCGGCCTTGCTGCCATTGGCGCCGCCGTGCTGGCGGGCCTTGCGGCCATCGGCCGGCTGGCGCGCTTTGCCGGCCGGGCCCTCGTTCGGCTGGTGCAGCCGCCTTTCTATCCTTCGCAACTGCTCCAGCAGATGTGGGTGATCGGCTGGCTGTCGCTGCCGGTGGTGGGCCTCACGGCACTGTTCACCGGTTCGGCGCTGGCCCAGCAGATCTTCATCGGCGGCAGTCGTTTCAACGCCGCCTCGACCGTGCCGGCTGTCACCGTGATCGGCGTGGTGCGCGAACTGGGGCCGGTGCTGGGCGGGTTGATGGTCGCCGGGCGCGTGGCATCGGCGATGGCGGCCGAACTGGGCACGATGCGGGTGACCGAACAGATCGACGCGCTGGTGACGCTGCGCACCGATCCGTTCCGCTGGCTGGTGGCGCCGCGCGTGGCCGCCGCCGTGCTGGTGATGCCGTTCCTGGTGCTGGTGTCGAACGCGCTGGGCGTTGCCGGCGGCTGGCTGCTGGCGACGCAGCGGCTCGGCTTCAACAGCGCGCAATATCTGGCGACGACGCAGCGCTATCTGGAAGCTGATGACGTGATCTCCAGCCTGGTGAAGGCGGCGGTGTTCGGCTTCATCATCGCGCTGATGGGCTGCTATCACGGCTACCACAGCGGCGGCGGTGCGGCCGGAGTGGGCCGGGCGACGACCAATGCGGTGGTGTCCAGCTTCATCCTCATCCTCCTCGCCAACCTGATCATAACCGTGATCGTGTTCGGTTCATGACGGTCCCCGAAACCCTTCCGCGCCTTGAACTGGCCGGCGTGGTGAAGCGCTTCGGGCAGCGTTCGGTGCTCGATGGTGTCGATCTTGCCGTGATGCCGGGCGAAAGCCTGGTGATCATCGGCGGCTCCGGCACCGGCAAGTCGGTGACGTTGAAGTGCATCCTGGGCCTCATTCCCATCGATGCCGGCCGCATCCGGGTGGACGGCGCCGAGGTGGCGGGGCTGAAGGGCGCAGCGCTCGATGCCCATCGCGCGCGTTTCGGCATGCTGTTTCAGGGCGGCGCGCTGTTCGATTCGCTCAGCGTGTGGCGCAACGTGTCGTTTGCGCTGCCGGGCAGCGCCGCTGAACGGCGGGCGGCGGCGATCGACAATCTCGCCCGCGTGCGGCTGGGACCAGAGGTGGCAGACCTCAAGCCTTCTGAACTTTCGGGCGGGATGCAGAAGCGCGTGGCGCTGGCCCGGGCAATCGCCGCCCGCCCGCCGATCATCTTCTTCGATGAACCCACCACCGGGCTCGATCCGATCACCGCAGCGGCCATCAACCAGCTCATCCGCGATCTGGTTTCGGATTTGCGCATCACCGCGCTCACCATTACCCACGACATGGCAAGCGTGCGGAAGGTGGCAGACAGGGTGGCGATGCTGCACGGCGGGCGCATCATCTGGCAGGGGCCGCTGGCCGATCTCGACAGCTGCGACAACCCCTATGTGCGCCAGTTCATCATGGGCAGTCCGGATGGCCCGATCCAGCCCCCGGGCCTGAAACCATGAGCGCGGCCGAACTGGCGGTGCTGCTGGCGCGGGTGGCCGATGGCGATGCGGCCGCGTTCCAGGCCTTCTATGGTCGCACCAGCCCAAAACTTTTCGGCATCATCCTGCGTATCTTGCCCGAACGCCCCGAAGCCGAAGACGTGCTGCAGGAGGTTTATGTGACGCTGTGGCGCAAGGCGGCCACGTTCGACCCGGCCCGCGCCAGCCCGATCACCTGGGTGGCGACGATCGCGCGCAACCGCGCCATCGACCGGCTGCGCGCCCGCCCGGTGGGCCGCCATGCGCCGGTGGAGGAGGCCTATGATCTTGCCGATGACGGCCCCGCGCCGGATGCCGGCCTCGCCCTTTCGCAGGAAGCGCAGCGGCTGCACGCGGCACTGGCGACGCTGGAGCCGCGCCACGCGGCTGCCATCCGCGCCTGCTATTTCGAAGGCGTCACCTATGATGAACTGGCGCTGCGCGAGGGTGTGCCGGTGGGCACGCTGAAAAGCTGGGTGCGCCGCGGCCTGATCAGGATGCGTGGGGCTTTGCAGGGGGAAGCGGCATGAGCCTGCCGCCAGACAGCCATGGCCTTGAAGGCCTCACCGCGCTGGAAGCCGAGGCGATGGACTTCGCGCTGGGCGCCGGCAGCCGGGCGGAGCGCAAGGCCGCCGAGCTGCGGCTGCTGAGCGATCCTGCGTTCCGCGACGCTGTTGCACGCTGGCAGGCGCTGCTGTCGCCGCTGGACCATGACACTCCTGAACAGGCCCCGCCCGCTGCGGTGTGGCAAGCAATTGCCGCCGATGTGACGCCGGCGCCGCTTAAGGCGCCTGTGAAGGCCGAAGGCTGGTGGCACAATATCGGCCTGTGGCGGGCGCTGGGGCTGGGCGGCACGGCACTGGCCGGGCTGGCCGCTGCGTTGCTGGTGCTGCCGGCCGCGCCGCTCGCGCAGGCGCCCACCGAAGCGCCTGCCGCCCCAACGCCTGCCGCTGCGCTGGTGGCGACGCTGGTGGATGGGGAAGGCCGGCCGCTGCTTGCCGCCGCGCTCGATGCCGGCCGCGGCGAGGTGCGCTTTGCCCCTGTCGCGGCGCCCGATGGCCCGGCCGGCAGGGTACCCGAACTGTGGGTGATCGAAGGGAACAACCCGCCCCGATCGCTGGGCGTCATCGACATTGCAGCCGGCGCCGCGCACGCCATCCCGCGGGCGCGCCTGGCCGGCCTGAAGCCCGGCGCGGTGCTGGCGATTTCCATCGAGCCCGTCGGCGGCTCGCCCACCGGCGCCCCCACCGGCCCGGTGATTGCCACGGGTGCGCTCAGCGCGGCGTGATCCTGCCGCCTGAAGCGCACTTTTCGTCGCAGCGACAGTCGCAACCGCACAAGCGCTTTCCCATCTGGCACAAGGAGCGCGCCCGCTCCCCCAGTGGGCCGCTCTTCAAACCGATGGAGTTTCACATGGTTTCCCGTAATGCTCTGCGCGCTGCCCTGTTTGCCATGGCCGCCGCTGGCCTTTCCGCTCCGGCCATCGTTCAGGCCCAGCCGGCCGCCGACATCGTCGACACCGCCGCTGGCGCGGCCGATTTCTCGACCCTGGTTGCCGCCGTGAAGGCGGCCGGCCTGGTTGACACGCTGAAGGGCAAGGGTCCGTTCACCGTGTTCGCGCCGACCAACGCTGCCTTCGGCAAGCTGCCGGCCGGCACCGTGGACACGCTGCTCAAGCCCGAAAACAAGGGCACGCTGACCTCCGTGCTCACCTATCATGTCGTGCCCGGCAAGCTGAAGGCGGCGGACGTCGTGGCCGCCATCAAGGCCGGCGGCGGCAAGACCGAGGTGACCACCGTGCAGGGCGGCAAGATCACCCTGTCCCTGATGGGCAACCTGGTGATGCTGCGCGATGCCAAGGGCGGCATGAGCCACGTGCGCCAGGCTGATCTCGACACCAGCAACGGGGTCATCCACGTCATCGACACGGTGGTGATGCCGTAATCGCTGCAACCGCTGCAACCATCGGCAACGCGCCCCCGTATCTGTCGCATCGGCCCGGTTGGGCCTGTGATGCGCCGGGCGGGGGAACAGCGTTCTTGATGGATGTTGCGTCTGCGTGAAGGGGGTGGCCGCGTATCGGGCCGCCCCCTTCGTCGCCGCCCCCTTCGTCTATGCGGCGGCGCTCTGGGCGTCCTCGTCTTCGGCCTGCTGCAGCGCCCACATCTCGGCATAGGCGCCGCCGCGCGCCAGCAGGGTTTCGTGCCGCCCGCGTTCGATCACGCGGCCCGTGTCCATCACCAGTATCTCGTCGGCATCGGTGATGGTGGACAGCCGGTGGGCGATCACGATGGTGGTGCGCCCGGCCGCCACGCCGCCCAGCGCCTCCTGGATGCTGGCCTCCGTCGCGCTGTCCAGCGCGCTGGTGGCTTCATCGAGGATCAGGATCGGCGGGTTCTTCAAGATGGTGCGGGCGATGGCCACGCGCTGCTTCTCGCCGCCCGAAAGCTTCAGCCCGCGTTCGCCCACCTGCGTCTCATAGCCATCGGGCAGGCCCAGGATGAAATCATGGATGGCCGCGCCGCGCGCCGCCGCGATGATTTCGGCTTCCGTGGCATCGGGCCGGCCATAGGCGATGTTGTAGCGGATACTGTCGTTGAACAGCACCGTGTCCTGCGGGACGATGCCGATGGCCCGCCGCAGGCTGTCCTGAGTCACCTGCCTGATGTCCTGTCCGTCGATGGTCACTGCCCCCTTCTGGATGTCGTAGAAGCGGTAGAGGATGCGGCTCAGCGTCGATTTGCCGGCGCCGCTATGGCCCACCACTGCCAGCTTGGCGCCGGGCGGCACGTCGAAGGAGACGCCGTGCAATATCTGCCGGCGCGGATCATAGCCGAAGTCGACCGTGTCAAATCGGATGTGCGCGCCGGTCACCGCCAGCGGCGTGGCATCTTGCGCATCGGCGATCTCGGCCTCGGTATCGATCAGGCGGAACATCGCCTCCATGTCGATCAGGCCCTGCCGTATCTCGCGATAGACCATGCCGAGGAGGTCGAGCGGCCGGAACAGCTGCATCAGCAGGCCGTTGACGAAGGCCACGTCGCCCAGCGTGAACCGGCCCCGGGACCAGCCCCACACCACGTAGGCCAGGGCGCCGGCCATCAGCGCATTGGTGATGAAGCTCTGCCCGACGTTCAGCCAGGCCAGGCTCACCTCCGACTTGGTGGCGGCATCGGTGTAGCGCTTGATGGCCCGGCCATAATTCGCGTTCTCGTGAGCCTCCGCGTTGAAATATTTGACCGTTTCATAGTTTAGCAGGCTGTCCACGGCGCGCGCGGTGGCCTTCTGGTCGCTCTCCACCATCTCGCGGCGCAGGGCGGCGCGCCAGTCCGTGATGCGCTGCGTGTAGACGATGTAGATCACCACCATGACAAGCGTTGCCGCCACCAGCTCCCAGCCGAAGCCGCGGCCGAACAGGATGCACACGGCCGTAAGCTCGACGACGGTAGGAAAGATGTTGAACAGCAGGAAATAGAGCATGGTGTCGATGCTCTTGGTGCCGCGCTCGATCAGCCGGGTAAGCGCGCCGGTGCGCCGTTCGAGATGGAAGCGCAGCGACAGCCGGTGGATGTGGGCAAACACATCCAGCGACAGGTGGCGCGCCGCTTCCTGGCCGACGCGCTCGAACACCGCGTTCCTCAGATTGTCGAACAGCACACCGCCAAAGCGCGCCAGCGCATAGGAGGCGACGAGTGCCATGGCGATGCCCACCCCATCGGGCACATTTGCTGCCATGTCGTCCAGCGCCAGCTTCAGCGCATAGGGCATGGCCAGCGTGGTTGCCTTGGCCAGCAGCACCAGCGCGATGGCGCCCACCACGCGCAGCTTCAGGTCTGACCGGCCCGCTGGCCACAGATAGGGCAGGAAACGCTTCAGCGTCTTCAGATCGGCCTCGCCCTTGGGCGGGCCGGAAGCGGCGGCCATCGATTGCATCGCTGCCGCATATGGGCTGTGGCGGCGGGCGGGGCAATGGGCGGTTTGGCGCGCGCAGCGAGCCTTGCCGCCTGCGCCGCTTGCCCCCATGGTGCGGCCATGCCGCGCCTTCCCCGCAATCGCCCCAATCCTGGCCTGCCCGACCGGCAGGCGATCCTCGATTTCATCGCCACCCAGAAGACCAGCGTCGGCAAGCGCGAGATTGCCAAGGCGTTCGGCCTCCATGCGCAGGACAAGATCGCGCTGAAGGCCCTGCTCAAGGAGATGATGGAGGCCGGCGAGCTGGAACATGGCGCCGGGCGCACCTTCCACAAGGGCGGCGGCCTGCCAAAGGTGACGGTGATCCGCGTGGTGGATGTGGCTGATGGGTTTGCTGTGGCTGTGCCCGATCGGTGGGAGCATGCCGCCCCGCCGCCGCGGCTGCGCGTGATCGAAGGCCGCCGCCGCGCTGCCTTCGCGCTGGGCGCCCGGCTGCTGGCCCGCATCGAGGAGGTGGGCAGCGGATACCAGGCCTTCCCGATGAAGGCGCTGGCGAAATCCGAAGAGTTCGTGCTCGGCATCCTGCGCAAGGACGCGGCTGGCCATGGTGGCGGCTGGCGGCTGGTGCCGGTGGACAAGAAGGCCCGCGGCGATCTCGCCATCAACGATCCCGGCGAGGGGCAGCCCGGTGACCTGGTGCTGGCCGAACCCAGCGGCCGCCCGCCGCGCCAATATGGCCGCGTGGTGGAGGTTTTGGGCGACCCGTTCCAGCCCAAGGCCTTCAGCCTTATCGCCATCCACGCCAAGGGCATTCCGCACCGCTTCGATGAAAGCGTGCTGGAGGAGGCGGACCGCATCGCCCGCCAGCCGCTGGGCGAGCGGGAGGACCTGCGCGCGCTGCCGTTCCTCACCATCGATCCGCCCGACGCGCGCGACCACGACGATGCAGTGTGGGCCGCCCCCGATGAGGACAATCCCGGCCATTTCCGCGCCATTGTCGCGATTGCCGATGTCAGCTTCTATGTCCGCCCTGGCAGCGCGCTCGACCGGGCGGCGCGCAGCCGCGGCAACAGCGTCTATTTCCCCGATCGCGTCGTGCCGATGCTGCCGGAAGTGCTGTCCGCCCACGCCTGTTCGCTGGTGGAGGGGGAGGACCGCGCCGTGATGGCGTGCCACCTGCACATCGATCCGGACGGCAAGCTTGTGAACTGGCGCTTCACCCGTGCGGTGATCAATTGCCGTGCCAACATCGCCTATGAAGAGGCGCAGGCCACGATTGACAGCGGCGAAGGCGAATTTCTGGCGGTGCTGCAGCCGCTCTGGGCTTGCTGGGGGGCGCTGAAGGCCGCCCGCGACAAGCGTGAGCCGCTGGCGCTGGAGCTGCCCGAAAAGCGCGTGCTGCTTGATGAGGCCGGGCGCATCGCCGGCATCGCGGTGCGCGAGCATCTGGCCGCGCACCAGCTGATCGAGGATTACATGATCGCCGCCAATGTCGCGGCCGCCAGGGCGCTGGAAAAGAAGAAGGGCGCCTGCATCTATCGCTGTCACGAGGCGCCCAGCCGGGAGAAGCTGGTGGCGCTGCGTGATTATCTCGAAACGCTGGGCCAGAACGTGGCGCTCGGCCAGGTGGTGCGCCCGGCCGTGTTCAACCGTATCCTTGCCCGCGCCAGGGACGGCGAGAATTACGAGGAGGTCTCCCAGCAGGTGCTGCGCACGCAGACCCAGGCCTATTACACGCCCGACAATGTCGGCCATTTCGGGCTGAGCCTTGGCAGCTATGCCCACTTCACCTCGCCGATCCGCCGCTATGCCGATCTGGTGGTGCACCGCAGCCTTGCCGCCGCCTATCGGCTGGGGGAAGGCGGCCTTCACAAGGAAGAGGAAAAGGGCCTCGCCAAGACCGCCGATCACATCAGCATGACCGAGCGGCGGGCCATGGAGGCCGAGCGCGACACCATCGATCGTTATGTCGCCGCCTATCTCTCGACGATGGTGGGCGAGGTGCTGAAAACCCGCATCACCGGCGTCGCCAAGTTTGGTTTCTTCGCCACCGTCGATGGCCTTGGCGGCGACGGGCTGGTGCCGGTGTCAACGCTGGGCGAGGAGCGTTTCGTGTTCGACGAGGATGCCCGCGTGCTGGAAGGCGTGTCGACCGCCACGCGCTATGCGGTGGGGCAGCGGCTGGAGCTGCGGCTGGTGGAAGCCAACCCGATCACCGGCGCGCTGCGCTTCGAACTGCCGGAAGGTGGCACGCCGCCGGGGCAGCGCCGTGACCGGACCCGCCCCAAGGGTTTCCAGCCGCGCGCCGGCAAATCGCGCATCCCGCCCGGCGTGCGACGCGGACGCCGTTGAACGCGCCCGCAGGCCGTGCCATCAGCGCCCGGCATTCATCAGGGGAGAGTTTCGTGAAGCAGCTGCTGCTGGCCGGCCTGTCGCTGGCCCTCATCGCCCAGCCCGTGCTGGCCCAGGACAAGAAGCCGGGCACGCCCACCCTCAGCCCCGCCGCCGAGGCCGAAGCCGCCACCGCCCGCGCGCCGGTGGAGGAGCAGAGCTTCGTGTCGAAGGGCGAAGTGAGCGTGAAGGGCCAGAAAATCGCCTACACCGCCACCGCCGGCACGCTCACCATCCGCGATGATGGTGCGAGGCCCATGGGCAGCCTCTTCTACACCGCCTACACCGCTGGTGGCGCGAACCGCCCTGAAGCGAGGCCCGTCACCTTCCTGTTCAACGGTGGGCCCGGTTCGGCCACCATCTGGCTGCACATGGGCAGCTTCGGCCCGGTGCGCGTGAAGACCGACCGGCCCGCCTATGTGCCGCCCAGGGATTATGCGGTCACGTCCAACCCGTGGACGCTGCTGGACAAGACCGATCTCGTCTTCATCGATGCGCCCGGCGCCGGCTGGTCCCGCCCGCTGGGGGACAAGCAGGCCCGCGATTTCAACGGTGTCGATCAGGATGCCGATGCCTTCGCGCGCGCGATTCTCCGCTATGTGACGAAGCACAATCGCTGGAAGGCGCCCAAGTTCGTGCTCGGCGAATCCTACGGCACGCTGCGCGCCGGCGCGCTGGCGGCCCAACTCGAAGAGCGCGGCCTGTCGCTGAACGGCGTCATCATGCTCTCCACGATCATGAACTATGGCGTGCGCCAGCCCGGCTATGACCAGAATTACCTCACGCTCTTCCCCGGCTATGCGGCGACCGCCTGGTATCACGGCACGCTGCCTGGCGGGAAACCGGCCAGCCTCGATGCCTTCGTGAACGAGGTGCGCGCCTGGACGAGCGGGCCGTACGCCGCCGCACTGGCCAAGGGCAGCGACATCTCAGAGGCGGAGCTGGACGCCACCGCCCGCCAGATGAACGCCTACACCGGCCTGCCGGTGGATTTCCTGAAGCGCGCCATGCTGCGGGTCGAGCTGCAGCAGTTCCAGACCGAGCTGCTGCGCAGCCGCGGGCTCTCGGTGGGCCGCCTCGACACGCGCTACACGCTGAACCCGCGCGACCTCAACGCCAGCGCGCCCGATGAAGACCCCGCCTCCACCGCCATCACCGGCGCCTATTACAGCGCCTTTCTCGACTATGCCGCAAACCGCCTGGGCGTGAAGACCGATCTGCCCTACCGCCTGACGGCGCGCGAACCGGGCTGGAACTGGGACTGGCGCCACCGCCCCGCCGGCCGCGGCATGGGCCCACAAACCACCCCCAACACCGCGGTTGACCTTGCCCATACGATGCGCACCAACACGGATCTCAAGGTGCTGTTCCTGAACGGCTATTACGACATGGCCACGCCCTTCTACGGCGCCGAATTCGACGTGTCCCACATGCTGCTGCCACCCGAACTGCGCAAGAACATCAAGTTCACCTACTACCAGTCCGGCCACATGATCTACCTCTCCGAAGCCGAACTCGCCAAACTGCGCGACGACGTGGCAGCGTGGTATGATGCGGTACTTCGGTAGGGGTTAGAGAAAGGGAAGCCTCCGGTCCGGATCACGTCCGGGACGGAGACCCTTCTTCACTTTGTGGACACAAGCACCGCATCTCCCGGCGCCATTGCCTCCAGCCAGCGAAACAGCACGGCGCGCTCCATGGCGATGCAGCCTTCGGTGGGGCGGCCATCGGGTTGGGCCACGTGCCAGAAGATGGCGCTGCCGAGGCCGGGGACGGGTTGGCTGTCGTTGTGGGCGAGCACGAGGATGAGGTCGTAGGCGTGATCGGTGCGCCACAGGGCTTCGTGGCTGAACCTATGCGGCGTAAACACCGGGCGGTTGTAGGCCGGGTCGCCAACGCCGTCGGACCAGCCGTCCCAGGGGCGCAGCCAGCGCCAGGGCAGTTTCGTCTGCGGTGCGGGCAGGCGGTCAGGGCGGAGCAGCGCGGCGCGGATCGGCCACAGGCCGAGCGGCGTCTTGCCGTCGCCTTCGCGCTTGTCGGCGGCCGGGCAGAAGCCGCCCTTCCCGAAGCTGGCGGGGTGGGTTTCGCCAAGCGCGCTCACCGTGCCGGCGGCCGGGTTCGCGGTGAAGAGGGTCACAGCATGTGCCCCTGCCGGTCGCGCTTGGTGGCGAGATAGGCGGCGTTGTGGGGGTTTGGCGGCATGTCGTGCGCGACGCGGGAAACGGTGAAGCCGTGGGCAGCGAGGCCGTCCACCTTCAGCGGATTGTTGGTCATCAGCGCCACGCTGCCCACGCCCAGCGCCCGCAGCATGGCGGCCGCGAGGCTGAAATCGCGCTCGTCCGGTTCGAAGCCAAGCCTTGTGTTGGCGTCCACCGTGTCCCAGCCCTGGTCCTGCAGGGCATAGGCGCGCAGCTTGTTCAAGAGGCCGATGCCGCGGCCTTCCTGCTGGAGATAGAGGAGGATGCCGCCTTGCGCGTTCCGCGCGATGGCTTCGATGGCGGCGTGGAGCTGGGGGCCACAGTCGCATTTCAGGCTGCCCAACACGTCGCCGGTGAGGCAGGCGCTATGGATGCGGGCCAGCACGGGCATGGCCGTATCGGGGTTGCCGATCACGAGGGCCAGATGTTCGGGCCCGCCATCGGCCGGGCGGAAGGCGACCACGTCGCAATCCTCCGCGCTGGCCAATGGCAGGCGGGCGCGGCTCGAAAGATGCACGCGGGCCTGCGCCGGCGGCAGTGCCAGCGCCGCTTCGGAGGGGCAGGAAATGGCCGCATCGGCGCCGGCCAGCGGCACGGCATAGACGGCCGGGATCAGCCCGGCATGCTTGGCCAGTGCGATGGCGGCGCGGGCGCTCTGCGTGTCGGTGCCCAGCGCCCGGCTGCGGAACGGGCCCTTGAACGGCGTGGCGAGATCGAGCACCGGATCGGCGACGGCACGGCTGCCGGCAAGATCGAGCCAATCCGGCCGGTCCACCCACACGGGTTCGGGATCAGGGCGGGCGGCGGCGATCTGGTTGGCGAGGGTGAGCACGGCGGCCCGGCGCGCGGTGATGATCAGGCCGGCGCGCTTGTGCGGTTCCAGCGCCACCAGCCCGGCTTCATCGGCCAGTTCGGCGGACAGCACGGCAAGGCTGCCCACCCCCACGATGCGCCCGCGCCGCAGCGCATCGCTGGCCGCTTCGGCCAGAAAGGCCGGCGCTATGCTCACAGGTCGAGCGTGACGATCTGCGGGATATGGTCAGACGGCTTGCCCCAGTCGCGCGCTTCGGGCAGCGCCTCGAACCCGGTGGCCTGCGGCGCCAGGCTGGGCGAGCACCAGATGTGATCAAGCCGCCGACCACGGTTGGAGGCGCGCCAGTCGTTGTTGCGATAGCTCCACCAGGTGAAGAATTTCTCCGGCGCCGGGTTGAAGTGGCGGCCAAGGTCCACCCAGTCGTGGCTTTGCTGCAGGCGGGTGAGCGCTTCGACCTCGATCGGCGTGTGGCTGACGACATCGAGCAGCGCCTTGTGGTTCCACACGTCGCATTCCAGCGGCGCGATGTTGAAATCGC
>ERZ1066121.36-NODE-36-length-135768-cov-211.869806_pt1 | contig 135768 bp, 127 predicted proteins | sample MGYA00382768_ERZ1066121 | MGnify/ENA primary metagenome ERZ1066121 (study PRJEB33369, sample SAMEA5778351) | biofilm metagenome | biome: Industrial cooling water; feature: Water cooling tower basin; material: Biofilm | place: United Arab Emirates | collected...
GCGCCCTGCCCCTCATGGACCAGATCCGCATCCGCGGCGCCCGCACCCACAACCTCAAGAACGTCGATCTCGACCTCCCGCGAGACCAGCTCATCGTCATCACCGGCCTGTCGGGCTCCGGCAAGAGCTCGCTGGCCTTCGACACGATCTACGCCGAAGGGCAGCGCCGCTACGTCGAATCCCTGTCGGCCTATGCCCGGCAGTTCCTGTCGGTGATGGAGAAGCCGGACCTCGACCACATCGAGGGCCTCTCCCCGGCCATCTCGATCGAGCAGAAGTCGACCTCGCACAACCCGCGCTCGACGGTCGGCACGATCACCGAGATCCACGACTACCTGCGCCTGCTGTACGCCCGCGTGGGCACGCCGCGCTGCCCCGACCACGACGCGCCGCTGGAGGCGCAGACGATCGGCCAGATGGTCGACACCGTGCTGGCCATGCCGGAAGACAAGCGCCTGATGCTGCTGGCGCCGGTAGTGCGGGACCGCAAGGGCGAACACGCACAGGTGTTCGATGCGCTGCGCGCGCAGGGCTACGTGCGCGTGCGCGTGGACGGCGTGGTGCACGAGATCGACGCCGTGCCGAAGCTCGAGCTGCGCGTGAAACACACGATCGAAGCCGTGGTCGATCGCTTCAAACCGCGCGCCGATCTGAAGCAGCGCCTCGCCGAGAGCTTCGAGACGACGCTGAAGCTGGCCGACGGCGTCGCGCTGATCGCCGACATGGACGATGAGAAAGCGCCGGCGCAGATGTTCAGCAGCAAGTACGGCTGCCCGCACTGCGACTATTCGCTGCCGGAGCTCGAGCCGCGGCTGTTCTCGTTCAACTCGCCGGTGGGTGCCTGCCCGACCTGCGACGGCCTCGGCCTCACGCAGGTGTTTGATGCGGCCAAGGTGGTCGGGCATCCCGAGCTGAGCCTCGCCAACGGCGCAGCGCGCGGCTGGGACCGCCGCAACATCTACTACTTCCAGCTCGTCGCAGCACTCGCGAAGCACTACGGCTTCAGCGTCGACACGCCCTGGCAGGATCTGCCGAAGAAGGCCCGCGACGCCGTGCTGCACGGCTCGGGCGGCGAGCTCATCAGCTTCACCTACATCACCGAGAACGGCGGCCGCAGCCAGCGCAAGCACGCCTTCGAAGGCATCCTGCCGAACCTGCAGCGCCGCTACCGCGAGACCGAATCGCAGACGGTGCGCGAGGAGCTGGCGAAGTACATCAGCGACCAGCCCTGCCCGGACTGCGGCGGCGCTCGCCTCAATCGCATGGCGCGCAACGTGTTCATCGACGGGCGCAACCTGCCGGCGGTGGCGCACTTGCCGGTCGACGCCTGCATGGCGTTTTTCAGCGACCTCACCCTGCCCGGCTGGCGCGGCGAGATCGCGGTGAAGATCGTCAAGGAGATCCGCGAACGGCTGCGCTTCCTCGTGGACGTCGGCCTCGATTACCTGACGCTCGATCGGCAGGCCGATTCGCTGTCCGGCGGCGAAGCGCAGCGCATCCGGCTGGCCTCGCAGATCGGCGCGGGGCTCGTCGGCGTGATGTACGTGCTCGACGAGCCCTCCATCGGCCTGCACCAGCGCGACAACGAGCGGCTGCTCGGCACGCTCACCCGACTGCGCGATCTCGGCAACACCGTGATCGTCGTCGAGCACGACGAGGACGCGATCCGGCTGGCCGACCACGTGGTCGACATCGGCCCGGGTGCCGGCGTGCACGGCGGTGAAGTCGTTGGGCAAGGCTCGGTGGCCGATATCATGGCCTCGCCGCGCTCGATCACCGGCCAGTACCTGTCCGGCGAGCGCCGCATCGAGGTGCCGCTGAAGCGCCACGCGCCGCGCAAGAACGAGTGGCTGAAGCTGCTCGGCGCCACCGGCAACAATTTGAAAGACGTCGACCTCGAGATTCCGGCCGGGCTGTTCGTCGCGGTGACGGGCGTGTCGGGCTCGGGCAAGTCGACGCTGATCAACGACACGCTGTTCGCGCTGGCTTCGCGCGAGTTGAACGGCTCGGGCGCGACGCCGGCGCCGCATCGCGAAGTCATCGGCATGGACCTGTTCGACAAGGTCGTCGACATCGACCAGACGCCGATCGGCCGCACGCCGCGCTCGAACCCCGCCACGTACACCGGCCTGTTCACGCCGCTGCGCGAGCTCTACGCACAGGTGCCGGACGCGCGCGCCCGCGGCTACGCGCCCGGGCGCTTCAGCTTCAACGTGCGCGGCGGCCGCTGCGAGGCCTGCCAGGGCGATGGCCTCATCAAGGTGGAAATGCACTTCCTGCCGGACGTGTACGTGCCCTGCGACGTCTGCCACGGCAAGCGCTACAACCGCGAGACACTGGAGATCCTCTACAAGGGCTACAGCATCCACGACGTGCTGGAGATGACGGTCGAGGACGCGCTGAAGCTGTTCGAGCCGGTGCCGTCGATCGCCCGCAAGCTCGAGACGCTGATGGACGTCGGCCTCTCGTACATCAAGCTCGGTCAGAGCGCGACCACGCTCTCGGGCGGCGAAGCGCAGCGCGTCAAGCTGTCGAAGGAACTCTCGCGGCGCGACACCGGCCGCACGCTGTACATCCTCGACGAGCCGACCACCGGCCTGCACTTCGCCGACATCGAGCATCTGCTGGCCGTGCTGCACAAGCTGCGCGATGACGGCAACACCGTGGTGGTGATCGAGCACAACCTCGACGTGGTGAAGACCGCCGACTGGGTGATCGACCTCGGCCCGGAGGGCGGGCATCGCGGCGGCACGATCGTCGCGACGGGAACGCCGGAGCAGATCGCCGCGCATCCGGAATCGCACACCGGGCACTTCCTCGCCAAACTGCTCGAGGCCGCACCCGCCACCGCGCCTGCACAACCGAAAGTGCGGCGAATGAAGTCGGCACCCCCGCCGCCGGTGCGGATGACCGAGGAAGAAAAGGCGGCGGCACTGAAGGCGAGGAAGGACGAGCTGAAAGCCGCAGCGAAGGCGGCGAAGGCCGCTGCCGGATCGACGGCGAAAACTCCCACCGCGAAGACCAAGGCCCGCGCATGAGGACCGTGTTCGAAATCGCCATCGACGTGCGCTGGGGCGACATGGACGCCTTCAACCACGTCAACAACGCCAGCTACCTGCGCTTCATCGAGGAAGCGCGCGTCGCTTGGTTCAAGAGCCTCACCGAAGACTGGGCCGCGGTCGACTGCGCGCCCATCCTCGCCGCCGCAACGGTGAACTATCGGCGCCCCATCGGCTGGCCAGAGCGCCTGCGCATCACGCTGCACGCAGAGAAACTCGGCACGAAAAGCCTGACGCTCGGCCACCGCATCGAGAGCGCGACGCAGGACGGCGTGCTGTACGCCGACGGCACCACGGTGATGGTGTGGGTCGACAACGGCGGCGCGTCGATTCCCCTGCCGGCGAGCATCCGCGCCGCTTGCGGCTGACGCCTCAGCCCTCGGCCTGCGCGCGCGCCAGCGCGCGCTCGACCGGCGTGGCGAAACGCGCGTCCCAGTCCGCGAGTCGCGGCGCCATCAGCCGGCGCCACAGCGGCGGCACGAGCGTCAGCAGGATGGTCGACAGGTAGCCGGCCGGCATCATCGGTGCATCGGCCATCGGGCGCAGCGCGTGGAATGGCGCTTCGCCCTGCGCGTGGTGGTGCGAATGCCGCGTCAGGTTGAACATCGACCACGAGCTGACGCGGCGGTTCGTGTTCCACGAATGGCGCGGCTGCACCGGCGTGGCCGGATCGCGCGCGATGCCGTAGTGCTCCATGTAGTTGACGATTTCCAGCAGCGCCTTGCCCCACAGCCCGCAGGCGATGAAGAACAGAGCGCCGACGGGGCCGCCCATCGCTGCCGCACCGAGCACGAGCAGGGCCGAAAGGCCCCAGCCGCGCAGGACGGCGTTGCGCGCGGTCCACGGCCCGCTGCCGCGCTTGGCCAAGCGCGCGGATTCGATGCGCCATGCGCTGGCGTTGCCGTGCCAGGTCGAATGCAGGATGTGCGCGTAGACGCTGCGGCCGCGCGGCGCCGAGGCCGGGTCCTCCGGCGTGGCGACCGCGCGGTGATGGCCGTGCACGTGCTCGATCGCAAAGCTGGTGTCGAAGCTGAAAGCCAGCAGCGCGCGGCCGAGCGCCATCGAGCGCGGGTCCCAGGTGCGATGCACCAGCTCGTGCGCGGGCACCGTCGCGACCATGCCGATCATCAGCCCCGCGAGGCCCCACGTGGCGAGCAGGCTGCCGAGGCCCGAGGCGTCGCGCGCGGCGAGCACGTCGATGCCGGTCCACGCCTGCAGGCCGGCGCCGATGCCCAGCGCGTCACCGGGGCTCACCCGCCACACCGCGGCCAGCACGACGACCACGATCAGCGGCAGCGCGCTCCACAGCAGGCCGGTCAGCGCGGCCGGATGGCGGTATTCCGGCACGCTCAGGTCGTCGCCGAGCAGCGCGTCGCCGAGCACGTAGGTCGCGACGATCGCGACGAGGCCCCACGCGGTCCACGCACCGCCCGCGAACATCGATGCCGCCGCGGCGAGGCCGATCAGGTGGAACAGCCCGAACTTCAGCGTATGGCGCCATGACGCATCGCGCGATCCGCTCGACGCCGCGCGCACCTCGCCGCGGCGGAACTCCGGCTCCGGCGCGGGAACCGGCGCGGCCACGTCGAAACGATCAAGCGCCAGGCGTTCACGGCGCAGGCCTTGCGCAAGCAGCACGGCCGCCGCGACGTCGACGAAACCGGCCGGTCCGCACACGGCGGCACCGGCCTGCGGCATCGGGAAATCCGCGAGCAGCGCGGGCAAGCGATCCGCAGGCCTTGACCGCGACGCCGGCGCGTCGTTCGCGTCGCGCGAGAACACCGGCACCACGTCGAAGCGCCCGCGCCACCGCGAGGCGAGTGCCGCCAGGCGTTCGGTGCCGAGCTGTTCACCGGCATGGCGTGCGACGACGATCGCGCGGACGTCGCGTGCGTCGCGGCCTTCCGTCCGCGCGGTTTCAAGGAGCGCAAGCAGCGGCGCCACGCCCGTGCCCGCACCCACGACGAGCAGCGGGCCGTCACCGTCGGGCAGCGCGAAGCCGCCGCTCGGGCCCTCGAGTTCAAGCCGATCGCCGGCGTGCAGCGTCGAGCGCAGCGCCTCGGAAAAGGCGCCGCCGGGATGCAGGCGGATCAGAAAGCGCAGCGTTCCGTCCGCCGCGGGCGGTGCGGCGAACGAGTACGTCCGCGCGATCGGCGCGCTGCCGTCCTGGCCCGGAAGACGCAGCAGCGCGACCTGTCCGGCGCGGAAGGCCAGCGGCGTGTCGGGGCGCAGCACCAGTTCGCGAACGCTCGGCGTCGGCGCGTTGATGGCGACAACGACGGCCGACATGGCCGCCGTCGCCGCGAGGCGTTCGATGGTGACGGGGCCGCGCGCTTCCGTCTGGCAGGCCAGCACGACGCCGGAATCGATCTCGTCGCGTGACAGCAGGTAGGCGCTTTCCGTGCGTTCGTGCACGTCACCGGAGCGCACCCGGCAGCGGCAGGTGCCGCAGGCCCCGACGCGGCAGCTCGACGGCCACGCAACGCCGGCGCTCTCGAGCGCGTCGAGCAGGGTCTGGCCGGGGGCGATCGGATGCGAGCGATCGTCAAGCTGCAGCGTGGGCATGGCGGGCGGCGGCGCACGGAGCGCGATGGCGGGCGATAACGCAGCCTGCGCTTCACCGCATCACCCCGTGAGGTGTCAGCGCGCCAGCGAGGGGTCATTTCGCGCCAGAATGCGGCATGCCCACCGGCCCCGCCCTGCTGATCCGCTTTCCCACGCCCTACCTGCGGCTGATCGGCGACCAGCTCGCGCGCGTGGGCGTCGACCCAATCGCGTGGCGCCAGCGGCACGGCTTCGACGACGCGGCGATGGCCGGCGCATGGGCCGACCTGCCGGTGGCGCGCTTCGTCACCGCCGTCCGCGACGCGATCGCTGAAAGCCGCGAGCCGGCGCTCGGCCTGCTGCTCGGCGAACGGCTCGCGGTGGGCACGCACGGCGTGGTCGGCCACGCGGTGATGCACAGCACCACGCTCGGGCAGGCGCTCGACACCGTCGTGCGCTACGCCGCGCTGCGCATGCCGCTGCTGGCCTTCGAGGCCTCGCGCGACGCCACGCATTGGCAGCTCGCGCTGCGCGAAACCGTGCCGCTCGGCGACGCAGCGCGCCCCGTCGTCGAGGCGACGCTGCTGGCCATCCATCGCCTGCTCGGCGCGCTGCGCATGGGCGAGTCGCCGGTGGACGACGTGCGGCTGCCGCACCGGCTCGGTCGCGACCGCGCGCTGGCCGTCGCGCTGTTCGACCGCGCCGTGCACGACGACGCGGGCATCGCCGCGCTGCGCATTCCGCTGGCGCATCTCGACGCCGCGCTGCCGCTGTCCGACCCGGAAGCCTTCGCGCTGGCCGAACGCCAGTGCCGCGACGAGCTCGCGCGCCGCGATGGCGCCAACAGCGTCGGCGAACGACTTCGCGCGCTGCTGTCGGGCCCGCTGGTGGCCAGCGCGGATGCCGCGGTCTGCGCCCGGCTGCTGGCCATGAGCGCGCGCAGCCTCGATCGCCGCCTCGCGGCGGAAGGCACGCAGTTCCGCGCGGTCGTCGATGCCGCGCGCCGCGATCGCGCCGAGGCCCTGCTCGATGCCGGCGCCAGCGTGGCCGACGTCGCGCAGGCGCTCGGCTACAGCGATGTCGCGAACTTCCGCCGAGCGTTCCGGCGCTGGACCGGCGTCGCGCCGTCGGCGCGGCGTCGGCCGGCCAAATGAGCGATGAACGTTTGCCGACGCCCCGCCGCCGATCCAACCCCGACGCCGGATGACGGCCGTTGAACGCCAGCACCTGCCACGCTTGCCGAAGGACACCCCGATGCGCCAACGCCGACCGATCGCCACCGCCCTCACCCTCGCTCTTGTCACGGGAACCGCCGCCATGACCGCCTCCGCCGCGCCGCAGCGCCTCGCCATCTACAACGGCGGTTTCGACGCCGTCAGCCAGTCCCGCGGCGGCAGCGCGCAGGCCGGCTACGCGCTGGTGCAGCGCCCGGTGCGGGTGATGCCGGGCGAGTGGTCGCTCGATGACCTGCCGCTCGCCCTCGACCCCTCGACGGTGCAGCTCAGCGGCGACGGCCTGACGGTGCGCAGCCAGCGCTACGACTTCGCCACGGCCGACCACGCGCAGCTCCTGCAGCGCGCGATCGGCCGCACGATCACCGTCGAGCAGTCGATGGGCGACGCGCAGCGCAGCTACACCGGCGTGCTGATGTCGGCGGGCCAGGGCCTGACGCTGCGCGAAGCCGACGGCACGCTGCGCGTGCTCGCGCACTACGGCAGCTTCACGCTGGCCGAGCCGCCGAGCGGCCTGGTGACGCGCCCGACCCTGCGTTTCCTCGTCGATGCACCCGCCGCGCGCGACGCGACGCTCGATTACGCGACGGCCGGCCTCGCGTGGCGCGCCGAGTACCGCGCCGTGCTGCGCGGCACCGGCACCGGCTGCCGGATGGCACTCGAAGGCCACGCGATGGTCGCGAACCGCTCGGGTGTCGACTTCAACGACGTGGCGCTGGACCTGATCGCCGGCGAGCCGAATCGGCGCATCGATCGCGTGATGGTGTCCGGCACGAGCCTGCGCGCCGCCGCCGCGCCAAGAGAGGCCAAGATGATGATGGCCGACGCCGCCCCTGAGCCGACCGCCTCCGGCGAGAACCACCGCTACGCGCTGCCCGGCACCGGCGATTTGCCCGATGGCTCGCTGCAGCGCCTGCCGCTGGTCAAGCCGGCGTCCGACGTGCCCTGCGAGCGTCGCCTCGTCGCCGAGCGCAACGACGGCGACTGGATGCCGGAGCGCCCGATGCTGCACCGCGAGCTCGGCGGCGACGGCGAGGTGCCGGTGCGCGCGCGCCTCGTCTTCAAAAATGATCGCGCCGCCGGGCTTGGCGTGCCGCTGCCCGCCGGCCGCCTGCGCGCCTTCGACGGCAGCGAGCTGCTCGGCGAAGCCGACATCGGCCACACCGCGGCGGGCCGCGAGCTCGATCTCGACCTCGGCGGTGCGTTCGACGTGACCGCGCAGCGCAAGACCGTCGACTTCCAGCTCGACCGCAGCGGCCGCACGATGACTGAAACCGTCGAGTGGACCCTGCGCAACGGCAAGTCGGCCGAAGCCACCGTGCGCCTCGGCGACCGCCTGCCGCGCTGGACCGAGTGGCAGCTCGTCGAAGGCGGCGAGCGCTTCCGCAAGAAGGACGCGCAGCGCATCGAAGCCGACGTGCGCGTGCCCGCCGGCAGCGACACGGTGCTGCGCTACACCGTGCGCTATCGTTGGGCGGCCGACGTCACCATCGACTGAAACCGCCACCGAGACCCCCATGCTGGAACGCACCGCCCACGGCAATGCCCTCGAAATCCGCCTCGCGCGGCCGCCGGTCAATGCGCTGAACCCGGACCTGTTGGCCGCGCTGGTCGATGCGTTCGCGCCGGCGCAGCTGCGCGGCGTCGAGGGCGTCGTGCTGTCCGGCGGGCCGAAGGTGTTTTCCGGCGGCCTCGACGTGCCGCACCTGCTCGGCCTCGACCGCGCCGGCCTGACCGCCGCGTGGTCCGGTTTCTTCGCCACCGCGCGCGCCATCGCGCACTGCCCGGTGCCGGTCGTCGCGGCGATCGGCGGCCACAGCCCGGCCGGCGGCTGCGTGCTGGCGCTGTGCTGCGACTACCGCGTCATGGCGCGCGGCGCGTACCGCATCGGCCTCAACGAGACGCAGGTCGGGCTGGTGGTGCCGGACGCGATCCAGGTGCTGATGCGCCGCGTCATCGGCGCGCACCGCGCCGAGCGGCTGATGGTGGCCGGCGCGATGATCGAATCGGAGCAGGCGCTGGCCTACGGCCTCGTCGACGAACTCACCGATGCCGACCACGTCGCCACGCGCGCACTGCACTGGCTCGGCGAGATCAGCGCGCTGCCGCGCGAAGCGATGCTGAAGACCCGCAAGATCGCCCGCGCCGACCTGCACGCCGCGCTGGACGGCTTCGGCGACGACGAGCTCGACGGCTTCATCGACCGCTGGTTCGCGAAGTCGACGCAGGACGCCCTGCAGGCGCTGGTGGCGAAACTGAAGAAGTAGCGTCGCGATCCGGCGCCGCGCGATCAGCGCAGCGCGCCGACCGCAGCGCCGGACGTGCGCGCCGCGTTCGCGGCCGGGCGCACCCACACTTCCACGCGTCGATTGCGCAGGCGTCCCTGCAGCGTGTCGTTGCTGGCCACCGGCGCGATCTGCCCGAGGCCGCGCTGACGCGCCACGCGCAGACCCTTGGCGCGTAGTTCGGCGGCGACGAGGTCGACGCGATCATTGCTCAGCGAGAGCGCGAGGTAGGGCGTGGTTTCCGAACGGTCGGCAAAGCCGATCAGCAGCACCTCGTGGCCGGCGTGCGCGGGGCCGGCCATGAAGCGCGCGAGTCGCTCGATGTCCTCGACCGCCTTGTTGTCGAGCACGGCGGCGCCTTCGCCGAACCGGAAGTTCAGGCTCAGCCGGCGGGCACCGTCCACCAGGGCCCGGTATTCCGGATGCTCCGGAACGGGCTGCTCGAGCGCGCGGATATCCTGCGGCACGAAGCCGACGTCGGCGACCACCTGCTGCCCGGACGGCCCGAGCGCGAAATCGATCAAGGCCTGCACCTCGGCGCGCGGACGCCCCGCGCTGTAGAGGAACAGCCGACGCGCCAGGACGTAGTCCTCGGTCGCGACGCTGAGTGCCGAGGGTGCCTTCGGCACCGTGCCGCGCTCCGACAGGGCCAGCGCCTTCGCACGACCGACGCCGGCGAGGCCGACGAAGCCGATCGCGCGGGGGTCGGCAGCCACCGCCGCCGCAAGCTGTTCGGTCGACTCGTAGCGCGCCGCGGCGGGGCTCAGCGCGGCGTCGCCGAGGACCAGCGACTTGAACGTGTCGAAGGTGCCGGAGCGGTCGTCGCGTGCGTGCAGCACCACCGGCCCCGGCGCGCCGCCCACCTGCGACCAATCGCGGAGGCGGCCGGAGAACAGCCCGCGAACCTGCTCCACCGCCAGCGCGGAAACGCGATTGCCGGGATGCACGATCACCGACAGGCCGTCGAGCGCGATCACGTGTTCGAGGCCCTTCTCGTACAGCGGCCCCAGCAGGCGCGCGCCCTCGATCTCCTCCGGCTTCACCGCGCGCGAGGCCATCCACAGATCGCAGTCGCCGTCGCGCAGCGCGGCAAAGCCGGTGCTCGTGCCGTGCGCCAGCACGTCGACGATGAGCGTGCCCTGCGGCGTGGTGAAATCGAGGCGCCGCTCGTCGAGCGCCGGGGTGGATTCGCCGGCCAGTCGCCAGCCCTGCTGCGTGGCCCAGGCCTTGGCGAGGGCCGGCGCGAGTTTCTGTCCCACGGTGTTCGAACCGGAGAGGCACACCCGCGTTTCGCCGCGCTGCGCCGATGTCGCCGACGAGGCGAACACCAACACCAGCGCCACGACGCCACCCATCAAACGCGCTCCACGCATTGCATCACCCGACCAATGAAAACCTCGGAGCGTGGAGAGCAGCGATGACGCGGACGTTGCATGCGAATGACCGCCGCGCAAAACGTGCGCCGACGCACGTTCGGCGGCGGCGCGGGATTCAGTCGCCGGTCGCGACCGGCCGCGCGGGATCGCTGGCCCAGCCCGACCACGAGGGCGGGAACAGCACCGGCATCGGCCAGCCCGCCCGCACAAGGGCCAAGGCGTTGTGGCACGCCGTCACCCCGGAGCCGCAGGACAGGAGCGGCGTCGCGGCGTCGGGCAGCAGCGCGCGCCATTCGTCGCGCAGCCGTTCGGCCGACTTGAAGCGCCCGGCCTCGAGGTTCTCGGTGAACGGGCGATTGCGCGCGCCGGGGATGTGCCCGGCCTTGCGATCGAGCGGCTCGACCTCGCCGCGGAAGCGTTCGCGGGCGCGCGCGTCGACGAGGGCGAACGCCGCGCTGCGCTGCGCGACCTGGTCGGCATCGAAGGTCGGTGCGCTGCCCGGACGCCAGCCGTCGGCCCGCGGATCGCACGAGGCGGGCGCGGCGCTTTCGCCGGTGCCGTCGCGTCGATGCGTCCGGCCGCCGGCACGGTCGTCGGCCGTGCGCGCATCGCGCTCCATCGCGCCATCCGCCGCCACCCAGGCCGCAAGGCCACCGTCGAGCACGCGAACGTCGCCGTGGCCCATCCAGCGCAGCAGCCACCACGCGCGCGCGGCGGCCATCGCGCCGCTGCCGGCGTCGTAGATGACGACCGGCGTCGACGGCGTGATGCGCCAGTGCGCCAGCGTCGCGGCGAAGCGCGCCGCATCGGGCAGCGGATGGCGGCCTTCGATTGCCGGCTTGCCGTGACCGGAGAGATCGTCGTCGAGGTGCGCGTACACCGCGCCGGGAAGACGCGACGCCGCGAACGCGCTGCGGCCCGCTTCGGCATCGGCGAGATCGAAGCGCGCGTCGATGATGCGCAGCGTCGGGTCACCGAGCCGCGCGCGCAGCGTATCGATGTCGATCAGCGGTGAGGTTTCCGCACCTTGCGCCGCGCTGGCCGCCGGCAGGGATTCGCGACTCGACATGGCGACGCTCCGATAGCGGTGTGCGCGAGTATTCAGCCCACGGAGGCCGCGAGCAAACGCTCGCGCAGATTCACCAACATCGCGGCCGTGGCGCCCCAGATGCGGTGCTCGTTCCACTGGAACTCCACGAGCAGGCGCGTGCGGCCGCGCCACGCCATCGCCACGTCGCGCGCGCTGCCCGGGTCGAGCAGGAAATCGAGCGGCACTTCGAAGGCCTCGGCCACTTCGTCGGCGTTCGGGAACAGCGGACGCTCCGGGTCGATGCGCGCCACGAGCGGATAGACGTGGAAGCCGGTGATCGTCGCGTACGGATCGAGCCAGCCGACCGGCTCGATGGCGCTCGCGGGCAGGCCGACTTCTTCGTCGGTCTCCCGCAGCGCCGCGGCCAGCGGGCCCGCATCGGCGAGATCGATACGCCCGCCGGGAAAGCTGATCTGCCCGGCGTGGTGGCGCAGCGCGTCCTGGCGGCGCGTCAGCAGCACCGTGGTGCCGTGCCGATGCTCGCGCAGGCCCACGAGCACCGCCGCGGCGCGCAGCGGTTCGGGCGGCAGCAGGTCGGCGAGCTGGTCGAGATTCCACGGCGCGTCGAGCGGCGGCGGGTGCAGCGCATGCAGCGCGCGCTCGAGCAGATCTCGGGGCGGCATCGCGCGCGTCAGCCGGCGAGCCGCGACTCGCGCTCCGGCAGCACGTCGTCCATCAAGCGCTGGCGTTCGGCGTCGCCCATCAGCGACCAGCGGGCGATCTCGTCGCCTGTGCGGAAGCAGCCTTCGCAATAACCGGCGGCGTCGAGGCTGCAGATGCCGATGCAGGGAGTGAGGAGAGGCGTGGACATTCAGGGATCCGGAAAACAAGCAGGGCGCCGCCGGAGCGACGCCCTGCCGATGCCGCGAGCGTCGGGATTACTTGACGCCGACGAGCTTCAGGTCGAACACGAGGGCCTGGCCCGGGCCGACCGGCGAACGCGGGTCGTTGCCGAACGCCTTGTCGGCCGGCAGGAAGATCTCCCAACGCGAACCGACCGGCATCATCGGCAGGATCTCGCGGATGCCGACGAGCGGGAACTGGTCGATCTTGAAGGTCGCCGGCTGCGCGTTCGGCGAGGCGTAGGTGTTCGCCAGCTCCTGGCCGGTGTGCAGCGAGTAGCGGAAGTGCATCTGCACTTCGCTGGTCGCGGTCGGGCGCGCGCCGGTACCGGCATCGATGATGCGGTACTGGATGCCCGACGGCAGCACGGTCACGCCCTGCTTGGCGCGGTTGGCGGCGAGGAACGCATCCGACTTGGCCTTGTTCTCGCGCGCGGCGGTCTCGAACTGCGTGCGGGCTTCGGTCTGCAGCTTCTGCTGCAGCCACGCCACGGCGCGGCCCATCTGCTCTTCGGTGTAGGCCGCCTGGCGCTTGTTGTAGGCGTCCTGCAGGCCACGCGTGACCTGGTTCATGTCGACGTCGGCCTTGGCGTTGACGATCGACAGGCCGGCGTCGTAGCCGAGGGCGTAGCTCAGCGTGTTCTTGTCGGGCTGGGGCAGCGGCGCCTGCTGGGCCGGCGCGCCCTGCGGACGGGCCTGCGGCGCGGGGGCCGGGGTCTGCGCGGTCGCGGCGGTGGCGACGGCGGCAGCAAGGGCAACAGCGAGGACGCGCACGATCATCAAAGTCTCCAGCGGAAAAGAAAACGAGGCCGTGGGGCGGCCTCGAGGGCGACGTAGAATAGCGGCCGGGGGCCTGAATCGCCACTGACATTCCGGGCCCGGAAGCACACTTATCCACAGCGGGCACGGAGCGCGCATGACCTTTAACACCCTGCTAACCGAAGACCGCGGCGCGGTGCGCGTCATCACGGTCAACCGCCCTGACAAGCTCAACGCGCTGAACCACGCGACGCTGACCGACCTGCACGGCGCGTTCGCGGCCGCCACGGCCGACGACAGCGTGCGCGCGGTGGTGCTGACCGGTGCGGGGCCCAAGGCCTTCGTGGCCGGAGCGGACATCGCCGAGATGAACGGCCTGAGCCCGGTGCAATCGCGCGACTTCTCGCGCCATGGGCAGGAGCTGATGACGCGCATCGAGCGGCTCGGCAAGCCGGTGGTCGGCATGCTCAACGGCTTCGCGCTGGGCGGCGGGCTGGAACTCGCAATGGCCTGCCACCTGCGCATCGCGGCCGACACCGCGAAGATCGGCCAGCCGGAAATCAACCTCGGGCTGATCCCCGGCTTCGGCGGCACGCAGCGCCTGCTGCGCCTGGCCGGCCGCGCCGCGACGCTGGAGCTGTGCCTGCTCGGCACGCCGATCGGCGCCGAGCGCGCGATGCAGCTCGGCATCGTCAACCGCGTGATGCCGGCGGCCGAGCTCGAAGCCGCGACCTTCGCCATTGCCGAACAGCTTGCGAATGCCGCGCCGCAAGCCCTGCGCGGCATCCTCGACGCGGTGCTGATCGGCGGCGAGGCGCCGCTCGACGTTGGCCTCGACTACGAAACGCAGGGCTTCGCCATCGCGTTCTCGACCGAGGACATGAAGGAAGGCACCGGCGCCTTCCTGGCCAAGCGCAAGCCCGCGTTCACCGGGCGCTGAGCGCGAACCGGTCGCCGCGCAATGGGCTCGCCTCGATGAGCGCAGCGCGATGACCCTGCGGCGGTTTTTCGGCGGCGTCGTGCTGCCGGCGCTGAAGCCGGCGACGGCGCCCGTCGCGCGGCTGCCGCTGCCGGGCCGACTGCGCGTGCCGCTGCTGCAGCATGCCGGCGTCGAGTGCGAGCCCTGCGTGGCGGTTGGCGCGCGCGTCGCGCGCTTCCAGCGCATCGGCCGGGTGCCGGACGGCGCCCTCGGTGCCAACGTGCATGCGCCGGCGGCCGGCGTGGTCGTCGGCATCGAGCGCGGGCCGGTGGCGCTGCCGGGAACGCCGGAAGCGATGCACGTGGTCATCGCCGTCGATCCCGCGATGCAGGACGAACAGCGGATGCCGTCGCTTGATCCGCAACACGCATCGGTCGACGCGCTGCGCGAACGCATCGGCGATGCCGGCGTCGTCGGGCTTGGCGGCGCGGGTTTTCCTTCCGCGGGAAAACTCGCCGTCGGTCGTCGGCTGCTGGTCCTCAACGGTGCGGAATGCGAGCCGGTGGTCGCCTGCGACGAGGCCCTGCTGCGCGAGCGCGCGGCGGAGGTCATCGCCGGCGGTCGTCTGCTCGCACGCCTGTGCGGGGCGACGCGCGTCGTTCTGGCGATGGAGCAGCGGATGGCTTCGGCGCTGCCGGTGGTGCGCGATGCCCTGGCCGCCGATGCCGGTCTACACGACGTCGCGAACAGCGAGGCGCTGCCGATCGAAGTCGCGCTGCTTCCCGACCGCTATCCGGCCGGCGGCGAACGCCAGCTGATCCAGGCCATCACTGGCGATGAAGTGCCGGACGACGGCCTGCCGCGCGACCTCGGCGTACTGGTGCACAACGTCGCGACGGCCTCCGCCGCCTGGCGCGCGGTGGCGCACGGCGAACCGCTGGTGTCGCGCTTCGTCACCGTCGGTGGCGACGGCATCGACGGCGCGGCGACCTTCGAGGTCGCCATCGGAACGCCCGCGTCGGCGCTCGGCGAGGCGCTGGGCGGCTGGCGCGACGACGCCACCGTGCTGCGCGCCGGCGGCCCGATGATGGGCGTGGCGCTCCCCGACGACGCGGTGGCGGTGATCAAGACCAGCATCGCGATCACCGCGTGGCGCCGTGTCGAGCGGACGCTGCGCGGAGCGATGGCCTCGCCGCAGCCCGCATCACGGCCGTGCATCCGCTGCGGCGACTGCGCCAGCGCGTGCCCGTCGAGGCTGCAGCCGCAGTTGATCCACGCACGCCTGCAGGCGGACGATGCGCCGGGCGGTGACCTGCGCGGCGCCGTGGCGCTTGGGCTCGCCGCCTGCATCGAGTGCGGCGCCTGCGACGCGGTGTGCCCGAGCGCGATCCCGCTGACGGCCGGCTTCGTGGCGGCGCGACGCGCGGCGCGACTCGGTGAACACCAGCGGGCAAAGGCCGATGCGGCGAAGTGGCGCTTCGAACGTCGCGTCGAGCGCCTGCAGCGCGAGGCCGATGACGCCGCAACCGCCCAGGCGCAGCGCGTCAAGCGCGTGTCCGGCGCGGCGGCCGCGGCGCTGGAGAAGGCGCGCGCGAAGCGGAAAACGGGCGCGTCGCCGGGCGATAGGGAACCCCGCGCGGACGTCGATGCCGACGACCGGAGTACCCGGTGAAGGCGCGCACGTTCCGCGACCCCGGCACGCCCTCGCTGCGCGTGGCGCGCAGCGTGCCGGCGACGATGGGCCTCGTGCTGCTGGCGCTGCTGCCGGGCATCGTCGCGATGACGGTGTTTTTCGGCCCCGTCGTGCTGTGGCAGATCGCGCTGGCGGTGCTGTTCGCCCTTGCGCTGGAAGCCGCGATGCTGGCGCTGCGCGGTGCGCCGCTGAAGCCCGCGCTCGCCGATCTCTCCGCACCGCTGACGGCCGTGCTGTTTGCGCTTTGCCTGCCGCCCACTGCGCCGTGGTGGATGAACCTCGTCGGCATCACCGCCGCGATCGTCGTCGCCAAGCATCTCTACGGCGGACTCGGGCAAAACCCGTTCAACCCGGCGATGGTCGGTGTCGCCGTCGTCGTGCTCGCCTTCCCGCTCGAGTACTCGCGCTGGGTCGCGCCGGGCCAGTGGGACACGCTCGCGCAGGCCACGCCGCTCGATCTGCTGCGCCAGCAGGTGCAGCAGGGCTACGCGCTGTCGGAGATCCGCGCGAACCCGGCGTTCGGCGATTTCGGCGGTCGCGGCTGGGAGTGGGTGGCGAACTTCTGGGCGCTGGGTGGGCTGTTCCTGCTGTGGAAGCGCGTGATCCCGTGGCAGACGCCGGTGGCCGTGCTCGGCACCACCGTGCTGCTGTCGCTGCCGTTCTGGCTGTGGGACGCCGATACGCACCCCAGCCCGCTGAGCCACGTGTTCTCCGGCGCGCTGGTGTTCGCCGCGTTCTTCATCGCCACTGATCCGGTGTCGGGCTGCACGACGCCGCGCGGCCGGCTGATCTTTGGCGCCGGCGTGGCCCTGCTGACGCTGGCGATCCGGCGCTGGGGCGGATTCCCCGACGGCGTGGCTTTCGCCGTGCTGCTGATGAACGCGGCCGCGCCGCTGATCGATCGGCTGGCGCGACCGCGTTGGCTGGGCGAACGCCCGCGGGGCGCGGCATGACGGCGCCGGATCGCAGCGCGTGGCTCAGCGCGTGGCGCGGCGCGTTGACGCTGGCGGCAGTCGGTGCGCTGGGGCTCGGCGGCCTGCTCGCGTTGCGCGCGCTCACCGCCGAGCGCGTCGCCGAACAGGAGCGCGCCGCGACGCTGCGCGCGCTGGCGGTGCTGCTGCCGGCTGATTTCGACAACGACCCCGAGGCTGACCGCGTCGACGTATTCGCGCCCGCGTGGCTGGGCAGTGAGGATGCGCTCTCCGTGCGCCGCGCGCGCCGCGGCGGCGCGCTGCACGCGCTGCTGCTCGAAGCCGTCGCGCCGGACGGCTACAACGGCGACATCCGGCTGCTGGTGGGCGTCGCGATGGCCGATCCGCGCGCCGGCGGCGACGGGTTCACCTCGACGCCGACGATCATCGGCGTGCGCGTGCTCGAGCATCGCGAAACGCCGGGCCTCGGCGATCCCATCGACATCGAGCGCAGCGCGTGGATCACCGGCTTCGACGGCCGCTCGTTGCGCGATCCGGGCCTTGATGCATGGCGCGTGCGCCGCGACGGCGGCGCGTTCGACCAGCTCGCCGGCGCGACGATCACACCGCGCGCGGTGGTCGGCGCGGTGCGCCGCGTGCTGCAGTTCGTCGAAACGCACGGCGAAGCGCTCGCTGAAGCACCCGCCGGCGAATCCCTGGGCTTCCGCGATGTGCCGCATTCTGCGGTAGGGCCCACCAACGTACCGCCGCCCGAGGCACCGCGATGAGCGACGCATCGCCCTCCCCGCGCACGATCCTCGAATACGGGGTGTCGAGCGGCAACGTCGCGATGATGCAGCTGCTCGGCCTGTGCCCGCTGCTCGCGGTCAGCGGCACGCTGGTGTCGGCGCTCGGCCTCGGGCTCGCAACCGTGCTCGCGCTTACCGCTACCAACGCGTGCATCGCCGCCCTGCGCCGCGTGACCGGCCGTGACGTGCGCATCCCGGTGTTCATCACCGTCATCGCCTGCGTCGTCACCGCCATCGAGCTGGCGATGCGCGCGTACCTGCCAGCGCTGCACGGCGTGCTCGGGCTGTTCATTCCGCTGATCGTCACCAACTGCGCCCTGCTCGGCCGCGCCGAGGCCTTCGCCTCGCGGCACGATCCGGCGCGCGCCGCGCTCGATGGTTTCGCCATCGGCAGCGGATTCCTGCTCGTCTTGCTCGCGCTCGGCGGCCTGCGCGAGGCGATCGGGCAAGGCACGCTGTTCGCCGGTGCCGGCGCGCTGCTCGGCCTGCCGCAGCTCGAGTGGACGCTGCTGCCGGGCTACCGCGGCTTCCTGCTCGCGGCCCTGCCGGTGGGCGCGTTCTTCCTGCTCGCCGTACTGATCGCCGCGCGGCAGCGCTGGAGTCGCCGATGAAGCCCGCCGACCGCATCGAGTTCTTCCGCCGGCTGCGCGAGCTGAACCCGCATCCGACCACCGAGCTCGAGTATTCGACGCCCTTCGAATTGCTGGCTGCCGTGCTGCTCTCCGCGCAGGCCACCGATGTCGGCGTGAACAAGGCCACGCGCAAGCTGTTCCCGGTGGCGAACACGCCCGCCGGCATCCTCGCGCTCGGCGAGGCGGGCCTGAAGGGCTACATCAACACCATCGGCCTCTACAACGCGAAGGCCGCCAACCTGATCGCCACCTGCCGGATCCTCGTCGAGCGCCACGATGGCGAGGTGCCGCGCGACCGCGAGTCGCTGGAGGCGCTACCGGGCGTGGGGCGCAAGACCGCGAACGTGGTGCTGAACACCGCGTTCGGCGAACCGACGATCGCCGTCGACACCCACATCTTCCGCGTTTCGAACCGCACCGGGCTCGCCCCCGGGAAAACCGTTGACGCGGTCGAACAGAAATTGCTCAAGGTCGTGCCCGCGGAGTTCAAGCAGGACGCGCACCACTGGCTGATCCTGCACGGTCGCTATGTCTGCAAGGCGCGCAAGCCGCTGTGCGGCGCCTGCCCGGTGCGCGACCTGTGCCGCTTCAAGGACAAGACCGACGCGACGGCCTAGGCGAAGCCGCGCTCCATCATCCAGCCGGCCACGGCGTTCGCCGCCATCGGCGCGCCGTAGTGGTAGCCCTGGCAGATGTCGCAGCCGAGCTGCGCGAGCTTGATGACCTGCGCCGGCGCTTCGACGCCCTCGGCCACCACCTTCAGGCCGAAGCCGTGCGCGAGGGCGACGACCGCGCGCACGATCGCGGCGTCGCCGCCGTCGCGGACGATCTGCCGGACGAACAGCTGGTCGATCTTGATCACGTCGACCGGCAGGCGTTTGAGCTGCGACAGGTTCGAGTAGCCGGTGCCGAAATCGTCGAGCGCCAGCGCGACGCCGAGGTCGCGCAGCCTGGACATCAGCGCGATCGCGCGATCCGGGTCGTGCAGCGCGGCGCTCTCGGTGATCTCCAGCTCGAGCGAGCCGCGCGGCAGGCAGGCCTCGTCGAGCACCGCCCACACGCCCTCGAACAGTCCCGGGTCCTCGAACTGCCGCGGCGACAGGTTCACCGCGATGCGCTCGACGTCGAGGCCTTCCTCGCGCCAGCCCTTCAGCTGCCGCACCGCCTCGCGCAGCACCCAATGGCCGATGGGAAGGATCAGCCCGGACTCCTCGGCCAGCGGGATGAACTCGGCGGGGCCGACCTGCCCGAGCTCGGGGTGGTACCAGCGCAGCAGGGCCTCGAAGCCGACGAGTCGCTCGCCGGCCAGCGCGATCTGCGGCTGGAACGCGAGGCTGAGCTCGCCGCGCTCCATCGCCGCGCGCAGGTCCTGCAGCAGGCGCACGCGGCGGCCGTGGGCAGCGCTGTTCTCGGCCGAATAGAACGCGATCGCGCCGCCCGGCGACGTGGCGGGCTCGGCGGTTTCGGCGTGGTCGAGCAGGGAGTCGGGGCCGGTGCCGTGGCGCGGGTGGATGGCCACGCCCACCGCCGCGTCGAAGAACAGCCGACGCCCGCCGATCTCGATCGGCTGCGCCAGCGGCGCCAGCACGTCGCGCAGCAGGGCTTCGATGGCGTCCTCGTCCTCGCGGCCGGCGACGGCGAGCGCGAAGCGATGCTCGCCCGAGCGCGCCAGCACCGCGCGCGCGCCGAGCCGCGAGCGGACGCTTTCCAGCAGGCGGTTCGCACCCTCGCGCATGACCTCGTCGGCCGGCCCTTGGCCCAGCGACTGGCGCAGCACCGGAAGCTGGCCCAGCGCGATGCTGGCCAGCATGCCGCTGGGCAGGCCTTCCGCCGTCCACGCCAAGCGGCCGAGGAAATGCGCGCGGTTCGGCAGCCCGGTGATGGAGTCGAACTCGCGCAGCTTCTGCGCCTCGGCTTCGAGCTGGCGCCGCACCTCGATGCGTTTCGCGGAGCGGTGAAGCTGCGCCTTCACCAGCGACAGCAGCTCGGTGGGACGGAACGGCTTGGTGAGGTAATCGTCGGCGCCAAGGTTCATGCCCTCGCGCACCGACTGGCGCTCGTCGAGGCCGGTCAGGAAAACGAAAGGAAGATCGGCGGTGCGCGCGTCGGCGCGCAGCGCGGCGAGCAGGTCGGTGCCGTTGCCGCCGGGCATCAGCACGTCGGAGAGCACGAGGTTCGGCAGGTGCTCGTGCGCGAGCGCGAAGGCGTCGAGGCCGTTGTCGGCTTCGAGCACGCGGAAGCCGGCCGAGCGCAGGGTCGCGTTGAGCACCGCACGGATGCTGCCGTCGTCTTCGACGACCAGAACGGTGGTGCTGCTGCCCTGCCCCTCCATCGTGCCTCCGGCGGCGCTGGTGGAATCCTTCGCGGGCAGTGTAGCCCGCGCGCGGATCAGAACACGTACTGCGCCCGGAGGGCCAGCTGCGACGGCTCGTCGCCGGTGGCCACGTCTTCGCCCTGCGTCCAGTTCAGCATGAAGCGCAGCTGCTCGTTGACGTACCAGTTCGCACCGAGCACCACGCGCCGGGCCTCGACGTCGGCGGCGTTGCGAAGCCGGATGCGATCCACGCGCGCCACCACTTCCCACAACCCGCCGCCGATATCGGCCGGTGAACCGAACACGCCCTCGCCGACGTCGTACTCGCGCACGCCGCCGAACAGCCAGCCGGCCTGCAGGTAGGCCGCCTCGAGCCGGCCGTCGCCCAGCGCGCCGGCCACCGTCGCGCGCGACCACTCCCCCTGCCAATGGAAGCCGCCGCGCACGCCGGCGAACTCGAGCCCCGCGCTGCGCTGCTCGAAATCCGCACCGTCGAGGCTTTCGAAGATCAGCGCGTCGGGCCCGCGACGACCGCCGTAGGCGACCTCGACGCTGGTGCCCGGGGTGTCTTCGCCGCCGTTCTCCAGGCTGTACCAGGCGCCCAAGTGCACGAGGCGATCGTCGGCCAGCACCGGCGCCCACGTGCCGCGCAGCGCCGTGCCCCAGCCTTCGTTGCGGGCGGTGTTGTCCTCGCGCAGTGAGAACGCCGAAACGCCGAACGAGCCGCGCTCGAGGCCGGTGAGCCAGCCAATACCCTGCTGCCACTGGCGCGTGTCGAAGAAGCCCGACGCCGAGCCGAAGCCGCGCTCCATCGCCGTGATGTCGTTCGAGCTGGTGAGCTCGTCCATCGAGCGGAACGGCTTGAACTGGCCGATCGTCAGCGTGCCGCCGCCGAGATCGCGCTCGAGGTACACGTCGCGGAGGTCGGTGTTGCGTCCGGACAGCTCGGCCTGCACGCGGTAGCTCCAACCGCCGCTGGCGCCGTCGACCTGCACGCGGGCGCGCCGGAACTCGCTGCCGCCGGTCGCGGAAACCCGGTCGGTATCGTGCGCGTAGGTGTCGTAGTGGATGCGGCCGCCGATGCCGAAGCTCGATTCGCCGTCGGCGCTCTCCACATCCAGGCCGGGGCCGGTCTCGACCGCGGGAGCCTCCGCGACCACCGCCGGCTCGGCAGCGGGCTCGGCAGCCGGCGGCGCCGCGGCGGAGTCGGAGGCGCGCGCTTCGATGGCGTCGAGGCGCGCCTGCAGCGCGGCGATCTCGGCGCGGAGAGCGGCCACTTCGGCCGCGGGAACGTCGGCCGAGAAGGCCGGTGCCGCGGCGGCCAAGGCCACGACGAGCGGGAGCGCCGTGCGGGCACGGCTCGGGTTTCGGGACATGGGGGGCCCTCCTTGAGATGACGGAAATATTACAGGCGCGGAGCGCCCGTGGCGTCGGGCGGATCGAGCCGATAGCCCATGCCGCGCACGGTCGTGATCCACGAGGGCGCGCCAGGCTCGTCGAGTTTGGTCCGCAGGCGCCGGATGTAGACATCGACGACGTTCGTCAGCGGGTCGGAATCCACGCCCCAGACATTCGAGAGGATCCGCTCGCGGCTGAACATGCGGCCGGGGGCGCTCATCAGCAGCTCGAGCAGGGCCAGCTCCTTCGCCGTCATCGGCAGCACCTGGCCCTGCCGGCGCACCTCCATCCGCACGCGGTCGAACACCAGCTCGCCGACGGCCAGCTCGGCGTCGCGCTGCACCAGCTGCGGCGGACGCCGCAGCAGCGCTTCGGCGCGCGCCAGCAGCTCATCGAACGCGAACGGTTTGGTGAGGTAATCGTCGGCGCCGCAGCGCAGCCCGGCGACGCGCTCCTGCACGCTGCCCATCGCCGTCAGCATCAACACCGGCACCGGATTGCACTCGGCGCGGATCTGCTGGCACAGCTCCATGCCGGATTTGCCCGGAAGCATCACGTCGAGCAGCGCGAGGTTGAAACCGCCGTGGCGCAGCAGCGGCAGGGCCTCTTCGGCGCTGCCGGCCACGCTCGGCGTGTAGCCCTCGGCGCGCAGCCCGCGCAGCAGGAAGTCGGCGACGCGGGCGTCGTCCTCGACGATCAGCACCTTCATGCGGACGGCTCGGCCATCGGCAGCGCGATGCTGGCGCGCAGCCCGCGCGGCGAACGCGGCTGCAGGTCGATGCTGCCGCGCTGCGCTTCGACGATGCGCCGCGCGATGGCGAGGCCGATGCCCAGGCCCTGCGGCGCCAGCGTGCGACCGGCTTCGCCGCGATAGTGCGGTTCGAAGACGTGGTCGAGCTCCTCGGCCGACAGACCGGGGCCCTCGTCGTCGACCTGCACGACCCACTGGTCCACGTCGGCTTCGATGCCGACCCGCACGCGGCTGCGCGTCGGCGAGTAGCGGATGGCGTTGTCGAGCACCACCACGAGGGCCTGCTGCAGCCGCTCGCGGTCCACCTCGACCTCCCGGCCGGTCGCGGGGCCCTCGGGCATCTCGAAGGCCAGCCGCACCTCGCGATGCGCGGCCACCGCCTGCATCTGCGCGACGGCGCCGGCGACGACGGCGGGCAGCGACTCGCGCCGCAGCGTGATGGCGTACTCGAGGGAGCCGCCGCGCGCCGCGTCGAGCAGGTCCTGCACGCGGCCGCCGAGCTCGCTGGCCGCGTCGACGATGCGGCGCAGCGCGGCGCGCTGGTCGTCGGCATCGCCGGGGTTGCGCAGCGCGAGGTCGGCCTCGCCGCGGATCACCGTCACTGGCGTGCGCAGCTCGTGGCTCAGCTCGGCGAAGAATTGGCGCCGTCGCGCTTCGATGCCGAGCAGCGATTCATAGGCCTGGGTCAGCGCACGCGTGCGCTCGGCGACGAGGTCATCGAGCTGCTGCTGCAGGGCCGCGCTGCGCGTCTGCGCCTCGGCCAGCCGCGCGGCCATGGAGTCGAGCAGGCCGCCGATGCGCGCGAACTCGTCGCGACCAGCCATGCCGCTGCGCGCACCGTAGTCGCCGGCGGCCAGCGCGCCGGTGAGCTGGGCCAGCCGCGCGAAAGGCTGGTCGAGCCGACGCACGAAATAGACGACTGCCGCGACGGCCAGCAGCAGCACGCTGGCGGCGAGCATCGCGTTGACGATGCGGATGCGCGCGAGCGCCTCGGCCAGCAGCTCGGATTCGCGCTGGCTTGCCGCCTCCTGCCGATCGACCGCCTGCCGCAGCAGGTCGCGCATGTCGCGGCCGGAAAGCTCATCGAAGGCCAACAGCACGGTGCGCCACTCCTCGGCAGGCGACAGCGTGCCGCCCGGGCGCTCGGCCTCGCGCACGGCGCGCTCGAGCGTGGCGATGTTGAGGGCCACGGTTTCGACTTCCGCGGCTTCGAAGCGCTCGGCCTCGTCGGGCATCTGCCGCGCCAGCGCGCGGAGCTGCTCGACGCTGTCGCGCATCGCAGAGGAAAGGCGGTCGCGCACCTCGGGCTCGGCCTCGCCGGCCAGCATTTTCTGCGCGAACCAGACCTTCAGGCGCTGCTTGTTGCCGGCGATCTCGAGGTATTCGGCCAGCATCCGCGTGGCGACGACGCTGCGTTCGGCATGGTGGGCGGCGGAGGAGGCCGCCCACCCGGCGAAGACGAACTGCAGCAGGGCCAGCAGGGCCAGCAGGGTGAAGGCCACCGCGAGTCGAGTACGGATCAACGCACCGTCTCCTGCGCTCGCGGGGCCCGGTCACGCATCAGTTGGCGGTGTACGGCAGCGAGCTGTGGTGCAGCACGATGCGCAGCTTGCCGTCGTCGGTCTTCTTGAAGGTCCACGTCTTGTCCACGGTGGTGACGTTGCCGTCGTTGCCCGTGATGATGACCTTGCCCATGGTGTTGGCAACGTCGCCGTTGATGTGGATGGCCGCGTTCTCGGCACGGCAGGCCGACCAGCCCTTCAGCGCGAAGCCGGTGTCCTTCGGGAAGTTCGGGTCGCCGCCGACGAAGTAGGCCAGCGCGCCCTCGCGGGTCGTGCGGAAGGTCTGCGGCACTTCGGTCAGGGTCGGCTTGAACAGCACCGGGCCGAGGTTGTAGCCGTAGGCGGCGTCGATGACCTGGCCGGCCAGCGTCTTGGCGGCGGCCTGGCCCTTGGTCTCGCCTTCCTTGCTGATGGCGACGAGGGCGTTGCACCAGCCGGTCTGGGCGGCGATGACTTCCGCTTCGGTCACGTTGGCGTTGTAGACGGGGGTGTTGGCGGAGACGGCCGCGGCGGCAAGGGCGGCGGCAAGAGCGGTCAGGGTGCGGCGCATGGCGATCCTCACAGGACTGGGAAGGGACGGTCCCCGGGGGTCGTTCCGGGGTGCCGCTATTAGTCGCCAGCGCCGGTGACACGGTCGTTCCCCGGCCATGAATTCACGCGCGTGAACGGATGAAAAACCGATGACAGGGCCCGCCTCGACGGCGCCGGCACCGGCCACGATCGCGGTCGATTCAAGGCGATGATCGCGCACATGAGGTCGAGCTCCGCCTGCCCCGGCGCGCCCCGCCTGCGTCATTGATCTGTCACAGAGCTGACACATACTTTCCCGCGGCCGCTGCAAAGCGTCGGCCCATCGGAGAATCCTCTTGACGCTGAAGACTCTTTCCCGGATCGCCGCGTCCGGCCTGATCGCGCTGTCGGCCCTTGCCGCGCAGGCGCAGGACATCACCGGCGCCGGCGCGTCCTTCGTTTTCCCCGTCATGTCGAAGTGGTCGAGCGAGTACGCGGCCGCGAACCAGGGCCGCGTCAACTACCAGTCGATCGGCTCGGGCGGCGGCATCGCCCAGGCCAAGGCCGGCACGATCGATTTCGGCTCCACCGACGCCCCGCTGGCCTCGGCCGACCTCGCGCAGAGCAAGCTGGCGCAGTTTCCTTCGGTGGTCGGCGGCGTGGTGCCGGTCGTCAACCTGCGCGGCATCAGCGCGGGCCAACTGCGCCTCACCGGCCCGGTCATCGCCGAGATCTACCTCGGCCAGATCCGCACCTGGAACGACCCGCAGATCACCGCGCTGAACCCCGGCCTCGCGCTGCCGGCCACGGCCATCCGCGTGGTCTACCGCTCGGACGGCTCGGGCACGACCTACAACTTCGTGCACTACCTGTCGCAGATCAGCCCGGCGTGGCAGCAGAAGGTCGGCGTCGGCACCGCCGTGCGCTGGCCCACCGGCTTCGGCGGCCGCGGCAACGAGGGCGTGTCGGCCTACGTGAAGCAGCTGCAGGGCTCGATCGGCTACGTCGAGTTGAGTTACGCGACGACCAACAACCTGACCTACGCCGCGATGCAGAACGCCGCGGGCCAGTGGGTGCAGCCGAGCATCGCCAGCTTCCGCGCCGCCGCCGACAGCGCCGACTGGGCCAGCGCCGAGGACTTCAACCTGGTCATCACCAATGCGCCGGGCGAGGCGAGCTGGCCGATCGCCGCGACCAACTTCATCCTCGTGCCGCTCCGCCCGCGCGATGCCGCGCGGGGCGCCGCCACGCTGAACTACTTCGAGTGGGCCTACGCCAACGGTGACGCCTCGGCCGAAGCGCTCGGCTACGTGCCCCTGCCGGATGCGCTGGTCGAACGCGTCAAAGCCTACTGGGCCGCCAAACTGAAGCGCTGATCCGGCAACAACACGCATCAACCTGCAGGCGCCCGTTCCGACACCGGCGCCTGCGGCATCATCACCACCCCTGAAACCGATCGACGGAGCCCGACCATGACCTCGTCCCTGCTGCGCACCACCCTCGCCCTCGGCGCCGCGAGCCTGCTTGCCGCCTGCGGCGGTTCGACCGATGCCCCGTCGGCGAGCGACGCTGCCGCAGGCGCGCCCGCGAGCGTCGACGTCACCGGCGCTGGTGCGTCCTTCGTGTTCCCGCTGCTGTCGAAGTGGTCGGCCGAGTACGCCACCGCCACCGGCAACCGCGTCAACTACCAGTCGATCGGCTCGGGCGGCGGCATCGCGCAGGCCAAGGCCGGCACCGTCGACTTCGGCTCCACCGACGCCCCGCTGAACTCCGAAGAGCTGGCCGCAGCCAACCTCGGCCAGTTCCCGTCGGTCGTCGGCGGCGTGGTGCCGGTGATCAACGTCGAAGGCATCGCCGCCAACCAGCTGCGCCTGACCGGCCCGCTGCTGGCCGACATCTACCTCGGCAAGGTCACGAAGTGGAACGATCCGGCCATCGTCGCCATCAATCCGGGCGTGACCCTGCCGGAAGCGGATATCAAGGCCGTCTACCGCTCGGACGGTTCGGGCACCACCTTCAACTTCGTCAACTACCTCGGTCAGGTCAGCCCGGCGTGGACGGAGACGGTCGGCCAGGCCGCCACCTCGGTGAAGTGGCCGCTCGGCGTCGGCGGCAAGGGCAACGAGGGCGTCGCGGCGTACACCAAGCAGCTCAGCGGCGCGATCGGCTACGTCGAGCTCAGCTACGCGCTGCAGAACAACCTCACCACCGTCAGCCTGCAGAACGCGGCCGGCAACTGGGTCGCGCCGAGCATCGCCAGCTTCCAGGCCGCTGCCGCGAGTGCGGACTGGGCGAACGCGAAGGACTTCAACCTGCTGATCACCAACGCGCCCGGCCCGGAAGCGTGGCCGATCGCCGCGACCAACTTCATCCTGCTCAGCAAGGCGCCGTCGAACCCGGCCAAGGCCCGCGCCGCGCTCGAGTTCTTCGCGTGGGGCTACGCCAACGGTGACGCCCGCGCCGAGGAGCTGGGCTACGTGCCGCTGCCCGACGCGCTGGTGACCCAGGTCGAGGGCTACTGGGCGCAGAACTTCACGTTCTGAAGCGCGGGTACAATCGCGCTTTCGTCGCCCGATCAGCACGGGCCTGATGCAACGCCCGCTTCCACTGACGCGGGCGTCCTGATCTGAATCCTCCGGTACGACTCCTGATGGCGCCCGCCACGTCCCAACTCGACCACCTGGCCCGCGGCGACGCGCGCGCCGATCGCCTGTTCCGCTGGACGGTGGCGGCGGCCGGCGTTTTCGTGCTGGTCAGCCTGATCGGCGCCGCCCTGACGATGGCCTGGGGCGGTCGCGAAGCCATCGGCACCTTCGGCTGGAGCTTCCTGAGCTCGGACAACTGGGACCCGGGCAATCTGGTCTTCGGCGGCCTCGCGCCGATCGTCGGCACCCTGATCACCGCCGGTATCGCCCTGCTGATCGCGGTGCCGATCAGCTTCGGCATCGCGCTGTTCCTCACCGAGGTCGCGCCGCCGTGGCTGCGCGGCCCGGTCGCCACCGCCATCGAACTGCTCGCCGGCATCCCGTCGATCATCTACGGCATGTGGGGCCTGTTCGTGCTGGTGCCCTTCCTCGCCGAGTACGTGTACCCGGGCTTGAGCGAGTACGGCAGCCAGCTGCCGGTCATCGGTTCGTGGTTCGACGGCCCGCCGATCGGCATCGGCATGCTCACCGCCGGCCTCGTGCTGTCGATCATGATCATCCCGTTCATCGCCTCGGTGATGCGCGAAGTGTTCCTCACCGTGCCGACGCGCCTGAAGGAGTCCGCCTACGCGCTCGGCTCGACGACCTTCGAGGTCGTGTGGGACATCGTGCTGCCGTACACGCGCTCCGCGGTGATCGGCGGCATCTTCCTGGGCCTCGGCCGCGCGCTCGGCGAGACGATGGCGGTGACCTTCGTGCTCGGCAACGCCAACCGTCTGGCCAACCTGCTCGAGCCGTCCAGCTCGATCGCCGCGACCATCGCCAACGAGTTCGGCGAGGCCTTCGCCGACCTGCACCGCAGCTCGCTGCTGGCGCTGGGCTTCGTGCTGTTCATCGTGACCTTCATCGTGCTGTCGATCGCGAAGCTGATGCTGATGAGCCTGCAGCGCCGGGAGGGCAAGTGATGGATCTCGCCGTCTCCGAGCGCCTGTTCCAGCGCCGGCGCATCGTCAACGTGCTGGCGCTGGTGCTGTCGGGCACCGCCGCCATCATCGGCCTGTTCTTCCTGGTCTGGATCCTGTTCACCACGCTGTCGAAGGGCATCGATGGCCTCAGCGTGGCGATGTTCACCGAGATGACGCCACCGCCCGGCGCCGAGGTCGGCGTGGGCGGCCTGCTCAACGCCATCGTCGGCAGCATCGTCATGTGCGTGCTGGCGGTACTGATGGCGGCACCGATCGGCATCGCCGCGGGCACCTACCTCGCGGAGTACGCCAATTTCCGCAAGATCGGCGCGGTGATCCGCTTCGTCAACGACATCCTGCTGTCGGCGCCGTCGATCGTGCTCGGCCTGTTCGTCTACATGGTGCTGATCGGCACGCCGCGCCAGCTCGCGACGGCCATCCAGTCGACCGAAGCCGGGCAGCAGGGCTGGCTGGCCGATGTCGCGAACTGGCTGATCGGCGTGTCGGGCTTCTCGGCGATCGCCGGCGCCGTCGCGCTGGGCTTCATCGTGCTGCCGGTGGTCGTGCGCACCACCGACGAGATGCTGCGCCTCGTGCCGGCGCAGATGCGCGAGGCGGCGCTGTCGCTCGGCATCCCGCAGTGGAAGGTCACCACGCACGTGCTGTACCGCGCGGCGCTGTCCGGCATCCTCACCGGCGTCATGCTCGGCCTGGCCCGCATCTCCGGCGAGACCGCACCGCTGCTGTTCACCGCGTTCAACAACAGTTTCTGGAACCTCGACCTCGGCGAGCCGATGGCCAACCTGCCGGTCACGGTGTACCAGTTCGCCATGAGCCCGTTCGAGAACTGGCAGCTGCTGGCCTGGGCCGGCGCCTTCCTCATCACCTGCTTCGTCCTGCTGGTCAGCATCACGGCCCGCACCCTCCTGCTGCGCAAGAAGATCGCCCATGACTAACGCCCCGATCGCCCTGCAAACCAGCGTCGCCGCGGGCGAGCCCGCCGCCGCCGCGCCGGCCAAGCTGGTCGCGAAGAACCTCAACTTCTTCTACGGCGACTTCCGCGCGCTGAAGGACATCAACCTCGTGGTGCCGGAAAAGCGCGTCACCGCGCTGATCGGCCCCTCAGGCTGTGGCAAGTCGACCCTGCTGCGCATCTTCAACAAGATCTATTCGATCTACCCGGGGCAGCGCGCTGAGGGCGAGATCCTCCTCGACAACCAGAACCTGCTCGACCCGAAGTACCCGATCAACCGGCTGCGCAGCAAGATCGGCATGGTCTTCCAGAAGCCGGTGCCGTTCCCGATGTCGATCTACGACAACGTCTCCTACGGCATCGGCCACTACGAGAAGCTGAAGAAATCGGAGATGGACGACCGCGTCGAACAGGCCCTGCGCCAGGGCGCGCTTTGGGACGAGGTCAAGGACAAGCTCAACCAGAGTGCGCTTGGCCTCTCCGGCGGCCAGCAGCAGCGCCTGTGCATCGCCCGCGCCGTGGCGCTGAAGCCGGAAGTGATCCTGTTCGACGAGCCGACCTCGGCCCTCGACCCGATCGCGACCGGCAAGATCGAGCAGCTGATCGCCGAACTGAAGCAGCAGTTCACGATCCTGATCGTCACCCACAACATGCAGCAGGCCGCGCGCTGCTCCGACTTCACCGCCTTCATGTACCTGGGTGAGCTCGTCGAGCACGGCGTCACGCAGCAGATCTTCACCAAGCCCTCGAAGCAGCAGACCGAGGACTACATCACAGGACGGTTTGGCTGAGGCGACGCGCTTGCGCGCCACTGGCGCGCGCGTCGACGAAGGCCGAGGGCAGGAGCCCGAGGCGGGACCGACGTGGCGAGCGCACGACGTGCCAGCCTCGTCGGACATCCAACAACAACACCCGCGACGCCACTGACGCGATCAGGCAGGACCAACGAATGGGCACCGAACACATCGTCAAGAGCTTCGACAACGAGCTGGAGCGCATCAACGGCGAGATCACCCGCATGGGAGAGATGGCGCTGGGCCAGATCGAGGCCGCCGTCGACGTGCTGCAGCGCCGCGACAGCAAGGCCGCCGAGCGCGTCACCATCAACGACGACGCCATCGACGAGCTGGAGCGCACCGTCTCGAACGACGTGCTGCGCGTGCTGGCGCTGCGCCAGCCGATGGCCCGCGACCTGCGCGAGGTGTACGCCGCGCTGCGCATCGCCGCCGACATCGAGCGCATCGGCGACTACGCCTCGAACGTCGCGAAGCGTTCGATGGTGCTGAACCAGACCGCGCCGGTCGCGCCGGCCCGCGGCCTTCCGGCCCTGGCCAAGCTCGCCGCCGAACTGCTGGCCGACGCGCTGGAGGCCTACCGCCTGCGCGACGCCGAACGCGCCGCCGCGATGCGCGATCGCGATGCCGAGCTTGATGCTGCGTACACGAGCCTGTTCCGCGAGCTGCTGACCTACATGGCGGAAGACCCGAAGCAGATCACGCCGTGCACGCACCTCCTGTTCATGGCGAAGAACATCGAGCGCATCGGCGACCACGCCACGAACATCGCCGAGAACACGTGGTTCCTCGTGCACGGGGAAGCGATGAGCGGCGACCGCGAGAAGGCCGACAAGACCAGCGAGTGAGCGCCGACGCCGCCGCGCGCGGCGTTGCGTTGACGAGGGCGAGCCATGTCCCGTTTCCAACCGCACGGAATGATCACCACGCACATCGCGGGCAAGGTCCTGTACTTCGAATCGACCGGGCCGTTCGACGCTGAAGTCGTTGATGCGGTTGTCCGCGCCTACCAGCCGCTGCTGCAGCGGCTCGCCGATGGCGGCCCGTTTGGACACGTCAGCGTTTTCCATCAAAGCATGCTGGCCACGCCCGGCGCGCTCGATGCGCTCGAAGGGCTGCTGGTTGAATGGCTACGCTCCGGATTGGCACCGGTAGCGAACGCCTATGTCGCAGCGGACGATGTCAAAGGCCGCGACGTGATGATGCCGACATTCGCACGCGTCTTCAGCGGGTTCAGTCCCTTCCGCGATTTCCGCGCGGTGGACGACGCGGAACGTTGGATCACCGATTCACTTGCGAAGGCCAAGGGCTGATGCCTTCGCGGGCGCTGGTATTCTCTTCACATGAGTGATTTTGAAGAACAGGGCCCGCAGGGCACGCCGCCCGCCACCGGCGCCCCGCCGATGGCATCACGCTTCCGGGGTTTTCTTCCGGTGGTCGTCGACGTCGAGACCGGCGGCTTCGAGTGCACGCGCCACGCGCTGCTGGAAATCGCCGCCGTGCCGATCGAAATGGATGACGAGGGCTTCCTCTACCCCGGCGAGACCGTGAGCGTGCACGTGGAGCCCGCGCCGGGCCTCGAGATCGACCCGAAATCGCTGGAAATCACCGGCATCCAGCTCGACCATCCGTTCCGCGACGCGCAGCCCGAGAAGATCGCGCTGGACCGCATCTTCGTGCCGGTACGCGCGGCGGCGAAGCGCAACGGCTGCCAGCGCGCCATCCTCGTCGGCCACAACGCGCACTTCGACCTCGGCTTCCTCAACGCCGCGATCGCGCGTGTGGGCCACAAGCGCAGCCCGTTCCATCCCTTCAGCACGATGGACACCGTGACGCTCGGCGCCTTGGCCTACGGCCAGACCGTGCTGGCGAAAGCGGTGCAGGCCGCGGGCCTGCCGTGGGACGGCAACGAGGCTCACTCGGCCGTGTACGACACCGAGCGCACGGCGCAACTCTTCTGCGCGGTGATGAACCGCTGGAAGCAGTTCAACGACCTCGATCTGCTGCGCGCGGCGCAGGATTGAGCCCGCGCTACCATCCCGACCAGAACCGGAGCTCGCACGCATGGCGACCGACGCCGATTTCGCCGAGTACGTGCGCGAGCAGGCCGCGGGCGCCGGCAGCGTCACGCTGAAGAAGATGTTCGGCGAGTACGCCGTCTACGTGGGCGGGACCGTCGTCGCGCTGGCCTGCGACAACCAGCTCTTCCTGAAACCCACGCCGGCAACCGCCGCACGACTGGCGAAGGCCACGATGGGCGCGCCCTACCCCGGCGCGAAGCCGCATGCGCTCATCGACGAGTGGCTGGACGACCCCGAAGCGCTGGCCGCGCTGCTGCGCGATACGGCGAAGGCGCTGCCGCCACCGAAGCCCAAGGCGCCGAAGAAGGCGGCGGCGACGAAAGCCGCCGTGAAAAAAGCACCGGCGGGCAAGCCCGCACCGAAGAAACCGAAGCGCTGAGCTTCAGCCTGCCTGCTTCGGCGCGCGGAACTTGGCTGCGCGGTCGCGCAGACCACGCCAAAGCCCGTAGAGGCTGATCGCGATCCACGCGATCTGCATCAGGAAGGGCGTGAGCACCTCGGTGATCGGGGCCGGCGATCCGAAGATCGACACGAGGATGAAGATCGCGCCGAACAGATTGGCCAACTGGTAGCCGATCGACGCGCCGTGCAGCTTGCCGGCCTGCAGCAGGAAATACGCGGCGAGAACGAACACGATGCCGGCCATGCCGACGAAATCGAACCATTGCAGGCTCATGCAAGACTCCTCTGACGGACGGCTTCGAACAGGGCGACACCCGTCGCGACGGAGACGTTCAGGCTCTCCATGTCGCCGGGCATCGGAATGCGCACCAGTTGATCGCAGGTTTCGCCGGTAAGCCGGCGCAGGCCATCGCCTTCCCCGCCGAGAACCAATCCAACGTTCCCTTTGAGATCCAGCGAATAGAACGAGGCCTTGGCCTCGCCGGCGAAGCCGTACAGCCACACGCCGAGGTCCTTCAGCTCGCGCAGCGCGCGGGCGAGGTTCGTCACCTGCACCAGCGCGATGCGATCGGCCGCACCGGCGGCGGTCTTGCGCACCGTCGCGGTGACGCCGACGGCCTTGTCCTTCGGGATCACCACGCAGGTCACGCCCGCCGCGGCCGCGCTGCGCAGGCAGGCGCCGAGGTTGTGCGGGTCCTGCACGCCGTCGAGCACCAGCACCAGCGCCTTGCCTTCCGCGCCCTCAACGAGACTTTTGAGGTCCTTTTCATCGAGCAGCTTCGCGGCTTCGTAGCGCGCGGCCACGCCCTGGTGACGCGTGCCGCCGGCGATGCCTTCGAGCGCCTGCGTGTTGACCTTGCGCACGGGGATGCCGCAGTCGACGGCCTCCTTTTCGATCTCGGAGAGGCGCGGGTTCTTGCCGCTGGTCTCCATCAGCACTTCGCGCACGTTGGCGACGTCGTGCTCCAGCGCCGACGCCACGGCGTTGATCCCCACGATCCAGCTGGTCTTGCTCATTCTTGATTCCGTGTGCGTGGCTCAGCGACGGGGCTTGCCCGTCTCCGCTTTGGAAGCGCGGCTTTTTCCGCCAGCGCTTTTGTCGCCAGCGGGCTTCGCGCCGCGGTTGCCCTTGGAGTCGGCGCGCGCAGCGCCGCGCGCCGGCTTGGCGTTCGGATGCGGCTGCTTCGTCGGCGTTCCGCCCTTGCGCGGCGTGTCGACCTCGTCGGGCAGCACCAGCTTGAAGTCGATGCGGCGATCCTCGACGGACGCCTTCAGCACCTTGACCCGCACCGTGTCGCCCAGCGACCACGCGAGGCCGCGGCGCTCGCCGGCGAGCGTCTTGCGCGTCGCGTCGAAGTGGTAGTAGTCGTGCGGCAGCTGGGTCACGTGCACGAGGCCGTTGACCTTGCTCTCATGCAGCTCGACGAACAGGCCGAAGCTGGTGACGCCGCTGACCACGCCGTCGAAATCGCTGCCGACGTGCTGCTCCATCCACGCGCTGCGGTAGCGCTCGTCGACCTCGCGCTCGGCCTCGTCGGCGCGGCGCTCCTTCTCCGAGCAGGCCAGGCACAGCGCGCCCATCTCCTTGTCGCTGTAGCCGAAGTCGCTGGCGCTGCCGCCGTTCAAGATGTGTTTGATGGATCGATGCAGCAGCAGGTCCGGGTAGCGGCGGATCGGCGAGGTGAAGTGGCCGTAGCTTTCCAATGCAAGGCCAAAGTGCCCGATGTTGTCGATCGAGTACTGGGCCAGGCTCTGCGAACGCAGCAGCACGGTCTCGAGCAGGGCAGCATCCGGGCGCTTGCGCACCTTGCGCAGCAGCGCGGTGAAGTCCTTCGGCTCGACCTTCTGCCAGGGCGGCAGACGCAGGCCGAACTCCATCAGGAACTCCAGCAGCTCGGTGTACTTGCGCTCCGGCGGACGGTCGTGGATGCGGAACGGCGCGGGGATCTTCTTGCGGATGACGAAGCGCGCGGCCTCGACGTTCGCCGCGATCATGCATTCCTCGATCAGCTTGTGGGCGTCGTTGCGCTCCAGCATGCCGGCCTGGATCACCTCGCCTTTCGCATCGAGCACGAAGCGCACTTCGCCGGATTCGAACTCGATCGCGCCGCGCTCGCTGCGGGCCTTCGCCAGCACCTTGAAGAGCTGGTGCAGGGCGTCGATCTGCGGCCGCAGCGAACCGAGCTGCGCGAGTGCCTCCTCGTCGCCGTCGATGGCCTTGCCCACCGTCGTGTAGGTGAGCCGCGCGTGCGAGCGCATCACCGCCTCGTAGAACTTCGAGCGGCTGACCTTGCCGTCGAAGTCGACGCGCATGTCGCAGACGAAGCACAGGCGGTCGACTTTCGGGTTCAGCGAGCAGATGCCGTTGGAGAGCGTCTCCGGCAGCATCGGCACGACGAAGCCGGGGAAGTAGACGGACGTGCCGCGCTGCACCGCCTCGGCGTCGAGCGCGGTGCCGGGGCGCACGTAGGCCGAGACGTCGGCGATGGCGACGATGAGGCGGAAGCCCTTGCCGTCGGCCTCGCACCACACGGCATCGTCGAAGTCCTTGGCGTCCTCGCCGTCAATCGTGACCAGCGGCACGCCGCGCAGATCGACGCGCTTCGCGGCGACGTCGGCCGGCACCTCGAGCGGCACGGCTTCGGCCTCGTGCAGCGTTTCCTGCGGGAATTCGTGCGGCAGGTTGTGGGTGTGGATCGCGGCCTCGACGACCCGCGACGCGGTGAGTCGATCACCAAGCACCACGAGAATGCGGCCGAACGGCGGGCGGCCCGGCTCGGGCGGCGCAGTGATCTCGGCGACCACGCGCTGGCCTTCCTTGACGCCGTTGCGCGCCAGCGGCGGGATCAGCACTTCGGCGAGGATGCGGCGGTCGTCGGGCACCACGTAGCCGATGCCGGCGCGCTCCTCGAAGCGGCCCATCACGCGGGTGAGCCGGCGCTCCAGCACCTCGACGATCGCGCCTTCGCGCCGGCCGCGGCGGTCGACGCCGGTGACACAGCCGAGCACGCGGTCGCCGTGCATGGTCTTGCGCATTTCATTCGGCGGCAGGAACAGATCATCGCTGCCGTCCTCGGGCTTCAGGAAGCCGAAACCGTCGGGATTGGCGATGACGCGCCCCGGGATCAGATCGAGCCGCTCGGCAGGCGCGAAGCCGCCGCGGCGGTTCATCAGCACCTGGCCGTCGCGCACCATCGCGGCGAGCCGCTTCGACAGCGCCTCGAAACGCTCTGGCGCGGCGAGGTCGAAGGCTTTCGCGAGTTCGTCGGCCGTCACCGGGCCGGGGGCGGCGACGAGGTGCGCGAGGATCGCCTCGCGGCTGGTGATCGGGTTGTCGTAGCGCTGCGCCTCGCGGCCGGCGTGCGGATCAGCGCTTCCACCTTTTCGGCCCGCTGCGGCGGCGGCGGGCGAGGACGCGGCATCGGCACCGAACGGGTCGTAGCTTCGCGGCCTCGGGACGGCGCGACCGGAAGACCGGGTGGTGTCCGGCATCCACGGGGCTTTCGCCGTCGGCTTGCCCGCACCGCGGCCGGCGCCGCCTCCGGGACCCTTGCCCGGGCCTTTGCCCGAGCTTCCTTTCGATTTCGTCATGGCCGGCAGCATACCGCGCGGTGAACGCCGGTCGTTGACAGTCCCACCCGCGGCCCGTAATCTTCGCGGCCTTCCAGCGCCATGCGCTGCGGGGCACCTGCCCAGGTGGCGGAATTGGTAGACGCACTAGTTTCAGGTACTAGCGGGTAAAACCGTGGAGGTTCGAGTCCTCTCCTGGGCACCAACAAAGCCGCAGCGATGCGGCTTTTGTTGTTTCCGGGGTCACGGTGGGGCCGCCCCCTTCACTCAGCGACACGCTCACCGCGCCAGCAGATCCTCGTGGAACGCGCCGATCGGACGCTCGGGATGGCGGATCTGGATCTCGAGGATCCACAGTGCGTCGCCCGGCTCGTGGCTGACGGCACCAAGCTCCGGCACCTTGTGGATCGCGTGCGGGAAATCGCCAACGCGATGCCCCTTCACTTCGTGGTTGAACACCCAGCCCATCGCCGTGGCCTCGCGCTTGGCGAAGGCGTACAGCTCGCGGCCGGTCGGGCGCAGCTCGCGCCACGCAGCGGCGACGCGGTCCCACAGCTCGCGGCAGGCGACCGCGCAGGCATGCATCGTTTCGTCATCGCCGACGACGAAGGTCGTGCCGGCATCGCCTTCGTGGCCGTCCCACACCGCGCCGAGGTCGACGAAGAACAGGTCGTTCTCGCCGAGCACGGCATCTTCGGGCGAACGCTCCTTCCACATCAGCCGCGTGTTCGGGCCGACGCGAACGATGTCCGGGTGCCAGCGGCGCTGGTAGCCGAGCTCGGCCAGCACCTCGCCGGCGATCGCCTTGGCCTCGCTCTCGCGCAGGCCCGGCCGCACGCGAGCGCCGATCGCGTTGACGGCCTCCCACGTTTTCGCCTGCGCATGCAGCAGGGCCTCGCGGCGATAGGCCGCGCCGGTGCGTTCATGCGCTGCCGCGCTCATCGCATCGCTCCCGCGGCCTGCGCCCACAGCCGGCGGTTGATCGGTGGAAGATTCGCGGCGGCGAGCGCCCAGCCGCGCAGCGCGACCGCGGGCATCGAAACGTTCGAGTAGACGCGGTCGATGGCGTCGAAAGCGTGCGCGGCGAGCGTGTTCTCGCTGTGGCGTCGGCGCGCCCAGCGCGACAGCACCGACTCGGACAGCGGCGCGCGTCGCTGCTCGAGCGCGGCGTCAACGCCGGCGAGCAGTTCACCGGCGTCGCGCAGGCCGAGGTTCACGCCCTGTCCGGCCAGCGGATGCACCACGTGCGCGGCGTCGCCGAGCAGCGCCACGCGGCCCTCGCGCATACGCGCGGCGATCTGGCGCTTCAGCGGAAACGCGACGCGCGGGGAATCAAGCCGCAGGTCGCCCAGCACGCGATCCGACGCGCGGGTGATCTCGGCGTTGAACGGCGCCTCCGGCACGTCGGAGAGGCGCTCGGCTTCGTCGTCCGGCAGCGACCACACGATCGACACGCGGCCATCCGCGCAAGGCAGCAGGGCCAGCGGTCCGGTCGGCAGGAAGCGCTGCCAGCACGTCGCCTCGTGCGGGCGCTCGCCGCGCAGGTAGGCGACGAGCCCTTTCGCGCCGTAGTCGCGGCTCTCCACCGCGATGCCCGCGTAGCCGCGCACGGCGGACGACGCACCGTCCGCACCGAAGGCCCACGACGCGCGCACGCGGCGCTCGCCCGACAGCCGCAGTGCGAGCTCGTCGTCGCCGGTGTCGATGCCTTCGACGGCGGCGTTGACGATCGGCACGCCCGCGGCGGCCAGCGCGGCCTGCAGGCGATCGATCAGCAGGCCGTGTTCGACGATGTGGCCGAGCCGCGGCACGCCGAGCGCCTGCGCGTCGAAACGCAGCGGTGCACCGCCGCCGGCATCCCACACCTGCATCGCGGCGTACGGCTGCGCGCGCGCCGCGCGCACGGCCGGCCAGACCTCAAGCGCGGCGAGCAGCGCTTCGCTGTCCGGCGCGATGGCGTAGACGCGGAGGTCGGGCGCATCGACCCGCCACGCTGCGGCGGGCGTCGATTCGACCACCGCGACGTCGAGGCCGCGGCGCTTCAGGCCCAAGGCCAACGCACTGCCGACGATGCCCGCGCCGACCACGACGGCGTCGAGACGGCGACGTTCGATCGACGTGCTCATGCGTCGTCCCTCGCGAGGTTCGGTACACGGCCGCGAAAGCCCATCGCACCGGCGATGAATCCGGCGCGCAGCCCGGCATCCAGCGTCATCGCCGCGAAGCCGAGGCTGCGCCCGAGGCGATGCAGCGGCGAGTCGCCGGCGGTGATGCGCGCGAGGCCGTCGCTGAAGGCCAGCGTCTCGGCGCGATCGACGCGGCGGCGCTCAACGTAGTTGGAAAGCAGCGCCTCGGCGCCCGCATCCGCTTCACCCGCCGCGCGCCGCTCGACGAGCGCATCGACGAGGCTCAGCGCGTCGCGAAGCCCGAGGTTGAAACCCTGCGCACCGATCGGGTGGATGGTCTGCGCGGCATTGCCCACCAGCACCATCCGTTCCGCGACGAGCGACGTCGCGACCACGCGCTGCAGCGGCCACGCGCTGCGCGATCCGACCTCGCGCACCGCACCGGCGCGCCAGCCGAAACGGCGCTGGAACAGTTCGGCGTATGCACGATCATCGAGCGCCATCACCGCGTCGGCATCGTCGCGCGCGACGCCCAGCAGCGCGCCGTGACGCCCACCGGCCATCGGCAGCAAAGCGCAGGGACCCGTCGCCGTCAGGCGTTCGTAGGCCGTGCCCGGCGCGGCGGCGGCCATCCGCACCGAGGTGACGACCAGCGTCTGCCCGTAGTCGTGGGTGTCGACGCCGATGCCCGCCGCGCGGCGCAGCGGTGACGCCGTGCCATCCGCGGCGACGACCAGTCGTGCGCGCCAGCGCTGCGGCGACGGCAACGCCGCGCCGTCGGACGATTCCGCCGATGCGCGAACGTCGCTGGCGATCACGTCGAGCGCGCGCCATCCCTGGGCCGTGCCCTCGGCCAGCGTCGCCGTACCGCGCACCGACATCACGCCCGGCAGCGCTTCAACCGCCTGCTGCAGCGCCGCGCCGAGATCGCCGGCCAGCACCACGCTGCCGAACGCCTCGCGGCCGGCGTCGCGCGCCGACACCTCGAGCGCGCCGAAATCGCCCTCGCGGCTGACGTGCAGGCGCTCGATCGGCGTCGGCGGCGTGGCCAGCCGCGGCAGCACGCCGAGTCGGCCCAGGGCGTTCAGGCTGGCCGCGGCGAGCGCGAGTTTCCGCGGGTCGGCATCGAGCCGCACCGGGCCACCGCCGGCATCCACGAGGCCCACGGAAAGGCCCAGCGGCGCCAGCGCGCAGGCGAGGCTGAAGCCGACCAGGCCGCCGCCCACCACCACCACGTCGAAATCGCGAGTCTCCATGACGGCGAAGGATACGCGGCGCGCTGCGTGTGCCCATGATCGGCACGTCATCACGGGGCACGGCCGGCAGGGCTTCGGCTAGACTTCGGGCCTCGCTTCTTCTGCCGACCGCCCTCCATGCGCCTTGCCTTCCGCCCCGCCCTCGCGGTGTTCGCCTTCCTTGCCCTCGTCATGGCGGCGACGCGCGCCCATCACTTCGGCGCGGTGCCCGACGCCTCGTGGGCGGTGTTCTTCGCGTCGGGCGTGTACCTCGCCGGCCACCAGCGCTGGGCCTTTCCGGCGCTGATGGCGCTGGCCGTGCTGGTCGACTACCTCGTGATCTCGGCCACCGGCGTGGACTTCTGGGCGCACTACTGCGTCTCGCCGGGTTACTGGTTCCTGCTGCCCGCCCACGCCGCGCTGATGGCCGCCGGCCAGTGGGCCGCCGCGAAGGGCCTCGCGCCGCGCTGGGGCCTGCTCGTCCGCATCGTGCTTGCACTCGCCGTCGGCGTGACGGCCTGCCACCTGTTCGCGCAGGGCGGCTTCTACGGGTTCAGCAGCAGCGTCGCCGAGCCGACGCTGGCGGGCTGGTGGAAGAACTTCAGCGACTGGCTGCCGGCGTACGCGCAGGTCGCGTTCGCCTACGTCGGCGTCGGTGCCGCGCTGCATTTGGCACTCCAGCCCCTGCTCGCTCGCCTGCCGGCGGCAGCACGCGAGGCCTGAGCCGTGGGCAACCGCCTGTCGAAGATCTACACGCGCACCGGCGACGACGGCAGCACCGGCTTGGGCGACGGCGCGCGGGTATCGAAGGATTCCGCGCGCGTCACCGCCTATGGCACGGTCGATGAAGCCAACAGCGCGATCGGCATCGTGCTCGCGTGCGACGTGTCGGAGCCGATCCGCAACGTGCTGGTGGCCGTGCAGCACCAGCTCTTCGATCTCGGCGGCGAACTCTGCATTCCCGGCCACGCGGCCATCTTCGACGCCGACATCCAGGCGCTGGAAGACACGCTCGACCGCTTCAATGCCGACCTGCCCCCGCTGAAGGACTTCATCCTTCCGGGTGGCGGCATGGCCGCCGCGCAGGCGCACCTGGCGCGCACGATCTGCCGCCGCGCCGAGCGCGAAGTGGTGACGCTGTCGCACCACGACGCCGTGCGGCCCGAGGCCATCCGCTACCTCAACCGCCTCTCCGACCTGCTGTTCGTGCTGTGCCGCGTGCTGGCCCGCGAAAGCGGCCACGGCGAAGTGCTCTGGCGCCACGACCGCCGGCGCTGATGCGCGTCTACACGCACCCGGCCTGCCTCGCGCACCAGCCCGGCCCGGGCCACCCCGAGTGCCCGGCGCGGCTGCAGGCCGTCACCGAAGCGCTGCGCGCGGCGTTTCCGCAGCTTGACTGGCACGACGCGCCGCTGGCGACGCGCGACGTCGCGGAGCGCGTGCATACCAAGGCGCTCGTCGATGCGATCTTCGACGCGCGATTCGAGCCGGGGGCGATGATCCGCCTCGACGCCGACACGGTGATGTGCGCGGAATCGCCGGATGCCGCGCGTCGCGCGGCCGGCGCGGTCATCGCCGCCGTCGATGCGGTGTTGGCCGGCGAAGTACCGCGCGCGTTCTGCGCCGTTCGGCCGCCCGGCCACCACGCCACCCGCGACACCGCGATGGGCTTCTGCCTGCTGAACGGCATCGCGATCGGCGCGGCGCACGCCGTGCACGCGCACGGGCTCGCGCGCGTGGCGGTGGTCGATTTCGACGTGCACCACGGCAACGGCACCGAGGCGATTTTCGCCGCCGAGCCGCGGGTCGCGTACTTCAGCTCGCACCAGAATCCGCTGTACCCCGGCACGGGCCTCGAAGGCGACACCGGCGTGGGCAACGTGGTCAACGCGCCCCTGCCGCCGCGCAGTGGCAGCGCCATCTTCCGCGACGCGTGGCGTGCCCGACTGCTGCCGGCGCTCGAGGCCTTCAAGCCACAGCTCGTGCTGGTCTCCGCGGGTTTCGACGGCCATCGCCTCGACCCGCTGGCGGACCTGGAGCTGTCGGCAGAGGACTACCGCTGGCTGTCGGCGGAGCTCGCCGACCTCGCCGCGCGGCACTGCAGCGGGAAGCTGGTGTCCGTTCTCGAAGGCGGCTACAGCCTCACCGCGCTGCGCGAGTGCAGCGTCGCGCACCTGCAAGGGCTGACAGCGGCCTGAGCGCGGCTCGTGGGGCGTCGACGCCGGTGGGCGTCACCGCGGTTCGAAGCGCAGCGACGCCGAGTTGATGCAGTAGCGCAGGCCGGTCGGCTTCGGGCCATCCGGAAACACGTGGCCCAGGTGCGAATCGCAGGCCGCGCAGCACACTTCGGTGCGGCGCATGCCGTGCGATGCGTCTTCCCTCAAGGCCACCGCGGCGCGCGTCACCGGCTGGACGTAGCTCGGCCAGCCGCTCCCGGAGTCGTACTTCGCATTCGAATCGAACAGCGCTATGCCACAGGCCACGCAGCGGTAGACGCCGTCGGCGTGGTGGTCCCAGAACGCGCCAGTGAATGGCGCTTCGGTGGCCGAGCAGCGGCAGATCGCGTACTGCTCGGGGGTGAGTTCGGCTTTCCATTCCGCGTCGGTCTTGCGGACAGGCGAGGTCATCGTGCGGTTCTCCGGCATCGTCGACGCCGCGTGGCGCGGCGCAGGGCTCCCGGCGGGGAGCGCTTTCCGTCAAGCTTACGGCTGACGAAGTGAGAGGCCTGTCCGTGTCGCGACCCCACCTGCACCCGCTGGCCCTGGCCCTGGGCCTCGCCCTGGCCCTGCCCGCCCGCGCCGCGGAGCCGCTGGCCGGCGCCGGTCCGAACTGGGCCCTGTGCCGGGCGCCAATGGCGATCGACGGCCTGCGGACGACCCCGCCACTCGCCGGCCGGGAGGCGCGCGAGACCAGCACCACGGAGGTGCGTGCCGCGGAATTCGACGTCTCCGGCGAGCGCGTCACCACGTTCAGCGGCGGCGTGGAGCTGACCCGCGCCGACCAGTGGGTGGGTACCGATACGCTGGTCTACACGCACGAAAGTGAATCCTGGGCCAGCCCCGGTCCGCTGCGCTTCGAGGACGAGGGCGTGCGCGTGGTGGCGAAATCGGCCGACGGCGACAACGCCGCCGATCTCGTTCGGCTCCGCGATGTCGAATATCAGCTCACCGACGGCACGATGGGCAACGGCACGGCCGACGTGGTGGTGCGCGAAGGCGAGCGCAGCACGCTCGCCGATGCCGTGTTCTCCACCTGCCCGCCCGGCCAGCGGCAGTGGGCCTTCGAAGCGGCGACCATCGAGATCGACGACGTCGAGAAGCGCGGCGTGGCGCAGAACGCGACGCTTCGCCTCGGCGACGTGCCGGTGCTGTGGCTGCCGTGGATCAGCTTCCCGACCACCGACGAGCGCCGCAGCGGGCTGCTCGCGCCCAAGATCGGCTATCAGGACGAGAACGGCTTCGACTACGAGCAGCCGGTCTACATCAACATCGCGCCGCACCTCGATGCCACGCTGACGCCGCGCTGGCTGTCGCGCCGCGGGCTGATGCTCGGCGCGGAGTTCCGCTACCTGTTCGACGCCAGCAGCGGCGTCGTCGAAGGCACGTACCTGCCCGACGACGACCTGGTCGGCCGCGACCGCGGCTTCTTCCGCTGGCAGCACTTCAGCGCGCTGTCGCCGAACTGGTACGCCACCGCGAACCTGCAGGACGTCAGCGACCGCGAATACTTCCGCGACCTCGGCGACAACTTCGGACAGAACACGCTGACCCTGCTCGACAGCAGCCTCGCGCTCATCGGCCGCGGCCGCTTCTGGTCGAGCGGCCTGTCGTTCGAGCGCTGGGAGGCGGCGAATCCCGCGGTGCTTCCGGGCAGCGAGCCGTTCGCGCGGCTGCCGCGCCTGCGCGGCCAGTGGCTGCAGCCGGTGCTGCCGTGGCTGGATGTCGGCGTGAATGCCGAGGCGGTGCGCTTCGAGCACGACGACCTGCCCGGCGGCCAGCGCTTCGACGTGATGCCGCGCGTCAAGCTGGCGTTCGGCGGCGCGAGCTGGTTCGTGAACCCGGAATTCGCGCTGCGCCACACGCGCTACGCGCTTGACCGCGACCCGCGCGCGGCCGTGCAGCGCGCTGACCTGAGCCCGCAGCGCAGCACGCCGATCTCCAGCCTCGACGCCGGCCTGCTGTTCGAGCGTGACACCACGATCTTCGGCAGCGACTACGTGCAGACGCTCGAGCCGCGCCTGTACTACCTGCGCGTGCCGTTCCGCGATCAGTCCGATCTCCCGCTGTTCGATACCCAGCCGCTGTCCTTCAGCTGGCCGGGCCTGTTCCGGCAGAACCGCTACACCGGCGCCGACCGCCAGGCCGATGCCAACCAGGCCACGTTCGCGGTCACCACGCGCCTGCTCGATGCCGACGACGGCCGCGAGCGCCTGTCGGCGAGCGTCGGCCGCATCCACTACTTCGACGCGCCGCGCGTGCTGATCCCCGGCGAGCGCCCGCCCGCCAGCGATGGTTCGGCGTACGTCGGAGAGCTCGACTGGCGCGTCAGCGACGCGTGGAGCGTGTCCGTCGCGCAGCAGTGGAATCCCGGCGAGTTCGGCACCGACCTCTCGGCCGTGCGCACGCAGTGGCGCTTCTCGGAGCGCGGCCTCGTCAACGCCAGCTACCGCTACCGCAAGGACCTCCTCGAGCAGACCGACATCAGCTTCACGGCGCCGATCAACGCCCACTGGCGGGCCGTGGGCCGCTTCGCCTGGTCGCTGCGCGACCGCCGCACGCAGGAAGCGCTCGGCGGGCTCGAATGGCGCAGCTGCTGCGTGGCCGTGAGGATGCTGGCCCGCGACTACGTGCGCGACGTGAACGGCGACCGCAACCTCGGCGTCTACCTCGAGATCGAACTGAACGGCATCGGCAGCTTCGGCCGCGATTCAGAGCGTTTGTTGTCCGATGCTATCCTCGGCTACTCGCCCTGACCCCGCGCTCCGGCGCACCGGAAACCGCTCCCGCCCCATGTCGATGCCCCTGCTCTCCAAGCCCGCGCTGGCCGGCCTGCTGGCTGCCACCATCCTTCTTGCCACCTCGAACGCCAGCGCCCAGCTGCTCGGCGGCACCGGCGCGAACAGCGGCGTGGTCGACAGCATCGTCGCCGTCGTCGACGAGGACGTGATCCTCAAGTCGGAGCTCGATCGCGCGATCGCCAACGTGCGCAACCAGTACCGCGGCCGCGAGGCCCAGCTCCCGCCGGAAAACGTGCTGCAGCGCCAGGTGCTGGACCGTCTCGTGCTGATGCGCCTGCAGGTGGCGCGCGCCGAGAGCACCGGCATCCGCATCGGCGACACCGAGCTGAACCAGACCATCCAGGGCATCGCCGGGCAGTCCGGCGTCAGCATCGAGCAGATGCGGGCGCAGATCGAAGCCGGCGGCCTCAGCTTCGACGACTACCGCCGCAGTGTGCGCGAAGAACTGCAGATGCGCCGCCTGCAGCAGCGCGTGGTGCAGAGCCGCGTGGTCGTCAGCGAATCGGAAATCGACCAGCTGCTCGCCCAGCGCAGCGTCGACAGCACCGAGTTCCAGCTCGCCAACCTGCTGGTCGCGCTGCCCGACGGCGCCACGCCGGAGCAGGTCGCGACGGCCGAGCAGAAGATCAACGGCATCAAGTCGCTGCTCGACCGCGGCGAAATCGACTTCCGCGCGGCCGCCATCCGCTATTCGGACGACCGCAACGCGCTCGAAGGCGGCGACCTCGGCTGGCGCGAGGCGAGCAGCATCCCGCCGCGTTTCGCGGAGCTGATCCAGGGCCTGCAGCCGGGCCAGTACACCGCGCCGGTGCGCGGCACCAGCGGCTTCCAGATGGTGCAGCTCGTCGACGTGCGCCAGTCCGGGCCGCAGACGGTGACGGAGTTCCAGGCCGACCACCTGCTCGTCGCCGTGACCGACGTGGTTGGCGAGGAGGCCGCCCGCCGCAAGATCGACGAGCTGCGGGCGCGCATCGAGGCCGGCGAGGACTTCGCGAAGATCGCCCGCGAGAATTCCGACGACACCTTCAGCCGCAACCGCGGCGGGCGCCTCGACTGGTTCAACGGCGACACCTACGGCGCGGCCATCGCGCAGCAGGTGCAGGGCCTACAGGACGGCCAGCTCTCCAGCGTGTTCCGCACCGAAGCAGGCTGGCACGTGCTGCGCCGAGTGGCGCAGCGCGAGCAGGACGTGACCGACGAGAACCGCCGCCAGCGCGCCCGCCAGCTGATCGGCGAGCGCAAGGCGCAGGACGAGTTCGAGCGCTTCCTGCGCCAGCTCCGCGCCGACGCCTACGTCGAGTCGCGCCTCGGCGCCTGATCCGATGCCGCTCGCGCCCCGGCTCGCGCTGATTCCCGGCGAGCCGGCCGGCATCGGCCCCGAACTCTGCGTCCGCATCGCGCAGGCCGCGCAGCCTGCCGCCCTCGTCGCTTACGGCGACGGTGAAGCGCTGATGGACGCCGCCCACGCGCTGGGCCTGCCGCTGCGCCTGCGCACCGTCGCCTTCGAAACGCTCGCCGCCGACGTCGGCGGACCGTCGGCACCCGGCGAGCTCGCGTTGATCGAGCACCCCAACCCGACGCCGTCCCGCTTCGGTGTGGCCGACCCGGCCAACACCCCGGCCGTCGTCGGCGCGCTGCGTGCGGCCGCCGCCGATGCGCTCGCCGGTCACATCGATGGCCTCGTGACCGGCCCGGTGCACAAGGCGACGATCATCCGCGGCGGCGTGCGCTTCACCGGCGTGACCGAGCTGCTGGCCGAGGCCGCGCAGTGCGACGTGGTGATGATGCTGGCCAACCCGCGGCTGCGCGTGGCGCTGGCCACCACGCATCTGCCGCTGCGCGCCGTGCCCGATGCAATCACCGCCGAAGGCCTCGAGCGCACGCTGCGCATCACGCGTCGTGCGCTGCGCGAGGATTTCGGCATCGCCCACCCGCGCCTGCGCGTGCTGGGCCTGAATCCGCACGCGGGCGAGTCCGGCGAGATGGGCCGCGAGGAGATCGACGTGATCATTCCGGTACTTGAGCGACTGCGCGCCGAGGGCTTCGCGCTCGAAGGCCCGCTGCCTGCCGACACCGCCTTCTTGCCGCAGCAGCGCGACTCCTTCGACGCGGTGGTCGCGATGTACCACGACCAGGGCCTGCCGGTGCTGAAGGCGACCGGCTTCGAAGACGCGGTGAACATCACGCTCGGCCTGCCCTTCCCGCGCGTGGCGGTCGACCACGGCACCGCGCTCGAGCTCGCCGGCCGCGGCGTGGCCGACGCGTCGAGCCTGCAGCACGCCGTGGCGCTGTGCGCCGACCTCGGCCGCCGCCGCGCCGCCGCGCGCGGCACGCACTGAGCCGGAGCCCATGAGCCTCGACGCGCACCGCCACAAGAAGCAGCTCGGCCAGCATTTCCTGTCGAGCCCCGGCGTGGTCGAGAAGATCATCCGCGCGGTGAACCCGAAGCCCCGCGAGTTCATCGTCGAGATCGGCCCCGGCGGCGGCGCGCTGACCTTTCCGCTGCTGCGCGCGCACGGCGAGCTCACCGTCATCGAGTTCGACCGAGACCTCATCGAGGGGCTGACCATCGAAGGTGCGCAGCACGGCAAGCTCACCATCGTCCATCGCGACGTGCTGAAGGTCGATTTCGGCAAGCTCGGCCACGGCCACGACGTCGAAGGCCCGCTGCGCCTGGTCGGCAACCTGCCCTACAACATCTCGACGCCCATCCTGTTTCACGTGATGGAGCACGCCGAGGCCGTGCGCGACATGCACTTCATGCTGCAGAAGGAGGTCGTCGACCGCATGGCCGCTGCGCCCGGCAGCAAGACCTACGGCCGGCTCTCGGTGATGCTGCAGGCGGTGTGCCGGGTGACGCCGCTGTTCGACGTGCCGCCCGGCGCATTCACGCCGCCGCCCAAGGTCGATTCGGCCGTCGTTCGCCTCGTTCCGCGGCCCGCTGGCGAGGCTGGCGTGAAGGACGCCACGCATTTCGCGCGCACCGTGGCCGCGGCGTTTTCGCAGCGCCGCAAGACGCTCCGCAACTCGCTCTCCACCGTCTGCGATTCCGACGCCATCCGCGCCGCCGGCATCGACCCGGGCGCGCGCGCCGAAGCGGTGCCGGTCGAGGCTTACGTCACGCTGTCCAACCAGCTCATCGACGCCGGCATCCAACCCCCGGAAGCCGATGCGCCTTTGTAAAATCGGCGCCATGCCGAACCCCCGCTACGCGATCTCCGTGGCCGTCGCCACCCGCTTCCTCGACGAACAGAGCGCACCCGACGAGGGCCGCTTCGTGTTCGCGTACACCATCCGCATCGCGAATACCGGGGATATCCCGGCGCGATTGCTGTCGCGGCGCTGGCTCATCACCGACGCCAACGGCAAGGTGCAGGAAGTGACCGGCGAAGGCGTCGTCGGGCAACAGCCGTGGCTGAAACCCGGCGGCGAGTTCGAGTACACCTCGGGGGCCGTGCTGGAGACCTTCTGCGGACAGATGCGCGGCAGCTACCAGATGCTCGCCGACGACGGCACCGAGTTCGACGCCGAGATCGCGCCCTTCCCGTTGAGCATTCCCCGGACGCTGCACTGATGGCGACCTACGCCATCGGCGATCTGCAGGGCTGCCACGACATCCTGCTGCGGCTGCTCGATGCGATCCGTTTCGACGCTGCGAAAGATCGCCTGTGGTTCTGCGGCGATCTCGTCAACCGCGGCGGCCAATCGCTGGAAACGCTGAAGCTGCTGCACTCGATCCGCGAGCGGATCGTCGTCACGCTCGGCAACCACGACCTGTCGCTGCTCGCCATCGCCGGGCGTCGCCCGGACGAGCAGCGTCGCGTCAATCCCGACCTCCAGCGCGTGCTGTTCGACGACGATGCCCCCGTGCTGATGGACTGGCTGCGGATGCAGAAGCTGATGCACGTCGACCGCGAGCTCGGCTTCGCGATGGTGCACGCGGGCCTCGCGCCGAAGTGGACGATCAAGATCGCCGAAGCGCGCGCCCGCGAAGTCGAAGAGCGGCTGCAGGGCGAGAACGGTTCGCGCCTGCTGAAAAACATGTACGGCGACAAGCCGAACTGGTCGCCGAAGCTCGAGGGCGTCGACCGCTGGCGCGCGATCATCAACGTGTTCACGCGCATGCGCTATTGCACGACGGCCGGCCGCATCGCCTTCGAGGAAAAAGGCCGCCCGGGCACGCAGAAAGCCGGTCTGTACCCCTGGTTTTCCGTTCCCGGCATCGTTGAACGCGAGATGCCGCTGGTGTTCGGCCACTGGAGCACGCTGGGCCTGCTCCAAGGCCTGGGGGTGTACGGCCTCGACACCGGCGCCGTGTGGGGCGGCAAGCTCACCGCGCTCGAGCTGGGGCCGGAGCCGCGCGTCCACCAGGTGCCGGGGCGCGTGTTGGCCGGGCCATCGATGACGAAGGACTGATGGGTCCGAAGGCCCATCGCGGACCCTCACGCACTCATCGCGCCTTGATGCTTGCGGGGCTAGGTTGACGTCGCCGCCAAGCGGGCGGCACGGGATTCGTCGGGAGGTCCCCATGCGCACGCGATTTGCCACCACAACGATCCTCGGGATGGCCGGGGCCCTTCTGCTGGCCGGATGCGCCACCTACACCGGGCAGACGCAGGCACCGGACGATCCGAACCGGACGCGCACCGGCGCACTCGTCGGCGCCGGCATCGGCGCGGCGGCGGGCCTGCTCAGCGGGTCCAGCGCGACCGAGCGTCGCCAGCGTGCGCTCGTCGGTGCGGGCATCGGTGCGATCGCGGGCGGTTCGATCGGCGCCTACCAGGACCGGCAGGAAGCGGAGCTGCGACGCCAGACCGCCGGCACCGGCATCGACGTGGCGCGCGAGGGCGACGTCATCAAGCTCAACCTCCCGGCCGGCGTGACCTTCGACTTCAACAAGGCCGAACTGAATTCGCAGTTCTACCCGGCCTTGAACAACGTCGCCGCGACGCTGCGGCAGTACAACCAGACCATCGTCGAGGTCAGCGGCCACACCGACAGCGTCGGCTCGGACGAGGTCAACCAGCGCCTTTCCGAACAGCGTGCGCAGAACGTCGGCAGCTATCTGATCGCGCAGGGGCTGCAGCGCGAGCGCTTCGAGATCGTCGGGTTCGGCAAGCGCTATCCGGTGGCGGACAACGGGACGGAACAGGGCCGCGCGCTCAACCGCCGCGTCGAGATCCGGATTCTTCCCGTGCGGTCATGATGCCGCGGCGTTCGCGCGGGGCGACACATCGCGCCGCTTGGCGCCTCGCTCAACGCCGCAGGTAATCCGCGAACCGGAACGCCAGCGCGTGCCTCGCGTCGGGGGCATGCGCTTCGCTTTCGACCATCGTCCACTCACCGGCGTCGAAGCGCGGAAACCACGCATCGGCGCCGTCGACGCGCGCGTCGACCCAGGTCAGGTGCAGGCGCGTCGCCAAGGGCAGCGCCTGCGCGTAGACCTCGCCGCCACCGATCACCATCAGCGGGCGCGCCGAGGCGTCCGTACCGCTGTCCGACGAGGCTGCCGCAGCGACGGGCGAGCCTGCGAGGGCGCGCGCGGCGTCGATCGAGGCGACCGCCTCCATGCCTTCGAACGGCACCCGGCCGGAGCGCGTCAGCACGAGGTTGCGACGCCCCGGCAGCGCGCGCCCCAGTGATTCGGCGGTCTTGCGGCCCATCAGCAGGACGTGGCCCAGCGTCAGCGCCTTGAAGCGCTTCAGGTCGGCGGGCAGCGACCACGGCAGCGCGTTGCCGCGGCCGATGGCGAAGTCGCGATCCAGCGCCGCGACGAGCGCGATCTCGACGCCGCTCACACCGCCACCGGCGCCTTGATGGCCGGATGCGGGTCGTAACCGACCAGCTCGATGTCATCGTAGCGGAACGCGAGCACGTCGCGCACGTCGGGGTTCAGGCGCACCGTCGGCAGCGCGCGGTGCTCGCGCGCAAGCTGTTCGTTCACCTGCTCCACGTGGTTCGAGTAGATGTGGCAGTCGCCGCCGGTCCAGACGAAATCGCCGAGGCCAAGGTCGCAGCAGTGCGCGATCATCTGCGTCAACAGCGCGTAGCTCGCGATGTTGAACGGCACGCCGAGGAACAGGTCGGCCGAGCGCTGGTAGAGCTGGCAGCTCAGCTTTCCGTCGGCCACGTAGAACTGGAACAGCGCGTGGCACGGCATCAGCGCCATCCGCGGCAGTTCGGCCACGTTCCACGCGCTGACGATCAGCCGCCGCGAGTCGGGATTGCGCCTGATCTGCGCGATCACGTCGCTGATCTGGTCGATCACGGTGCCGTCCGGCGCGCCCCAGCTGCGCCACTGCTTGCCGTACACGGGCCCGAGGTCGCCGTTCGCATCGGCCCACTCGTCCCAGATGCGCACGTTGTGCGCCTTCAGGTAGGCGATGTTCGTCTCGCCCTTCAGGAACCACAGCAGCTCGTGCACCACCGATTTCCAGTGCACTTTCTTCGTGGTGACCAGCGGAAAACCGGCGGACAGATCGAACCGCATCTGCGCACCGAACACGCTGCGCGTGCCGGTGCCGGTGCGGTCGGTCTTCAGTGCGCCGTTCGCCATCACGTGGGCGAGCAGGTCGTGGTAGGCCTGCATCACGCGCCCTCCGTCGCGAGCGTCGGGGCGCGATGCGAGCGCCACAGGAACGCGAGGCCCACGGCCACCAGCGGCAGGCTGAGGATCATGCCCATGGTCAACCACGAGCCGATCGCCTCCTCGAGGAAGTAGCCGTACTGCGCGTCGGGCTGGCGGAAGAACTCGGCGACGATCCGGAACACGCCGTACAGCACGGCGAACATCCCGGCCACGGCATAGCGCGGCCGCGGCTTGGCGGAGAACCACCACAGCACGGCGAACATCACCAGTCCCTCGAGCAGGGCCTGCAGCAGCTGCGAGGGGTAGCGCGCGAACGGCTCGAGCACGCCCTGCGAATGCAGCACGCGCAGCTGCTCGACCGGCAGGTTCGCGTACTCGGCCGGCAGCGCGCGCGGGAACACCACGCCGAGCGGCGAATCCGTCACGCGCCCCCACAGCTCGCCGCCGATCCAGTTGCCAAGGCGCCCGAAGCCGAGCCCCAGCGGCACCAGCGGTGCCACGAAATCCATCACGTCGACCCAGTGCAGCGCGTGCTTGCGGCACCACCACAGGCCCGCCGCCATCACGCCGAGCAGGCCGCCGTGGAAGCTCATGCCGCCACCGCGCACGTTGAACAGCAGCAGCGGGTCGGCGAGGAAGTTCGGGAAATCGTAGAACAGCACGTAGCCGATGCGGCCGCCGAGCAGCACGCCGAGCATCCCGTAGAACAGCAGGTCGCCGTACGCGTTCTCGTCGATGCCCGGCAGTCGGCCAGCCTGCAGGCGGCGGCGGCCCAGCCACCACGCGACGGCGAAGGCCAGCACGTACATCAGGCCATACCAGTGGATGCCGTGCGGCCAGAACGGCAGCGAGACGGCGATCGGGTCGATGTCGTGCAGGGTGCTCATGCGCTTACGTCGCTCAGGCCGGCAGCACGCGGAACAGCGCGCCCTTCAGGTACTCGGTTTCCGGGATCGCCGGATGGATCGGATGATCCGGACCCTGCGCGAGGAACTCCAGCAGCTGCGCCTGGCGATCCAGATGGCGCGCGCCGCTTTGCACCGCGTCGATGAGCGCGCTGCGCGGGAAGTGATGGCTGCACGAGCAGGCCACGAGCAGCCCGTCCTTCGACAGCACCTGCATCGCCGCTTCGAAGATGCGCCGGTAGGCCAGCGCGCCTTCCTTGAAGTCTTTCTTGCGCTTCACGAAGGCCGGCGGATCGACGATGACGACATCCCAGCGCTTGCGCTCGGCGCGTGCGTTCTTGAGGAAATCGAAGGCATCGGCCACGTGCGCCGTAACGCGATCGGCGCAGCCATTGCGCGCGGCATTCGCGCGCACCGCCTCGACCGCGCGGGCGGATACGTCGACGCAGTCGGCGCTGGCGGCGCCGTCGGCCACGGCGCGCAGGCCCCAGCCGCCGGCGAAGCTGAAAAGATCCAGCACCGACGCGCCCTTCAGCCACGGTGCGAGGCGGTCGCGGTTGCTGCGCTGGTCAAAGAACCAGCCGGTCTTCTGGCCTTCCAGCACGTCCGCAGCGAAGCGAAGCCCGCCCTCGCGAACGTCCACCGCGCCCTCGACGGGCATGCCGACCACGCGCACGTCGCTGCCAAGGCCTTCGATCGCGCGCGCGCTGCTGTCGTTCTTCCAGACGATGCTGCGCGGCTTCAGCACCTTGTCGAGCGCGTCGGTGATCTCGTCCTGCAGGCGGTCCATGCCGGCGGTCGTCGCCTGCGCCACCAACACGTCGCCGAAGCGATCGACGGTGAGGCCCGGCAGGCCGTCGCTCTCGCTGAACACCAGCCGGTAGAACGGCGCGTCGTAGCAGCGTTCGCGCAGCGCCAGCGCCACGTTCAGGCGATGCACGAACAGCGAGCGGTCCAACGCGTGGCCGCTCCGATCGACCAGACGCGCCGCGATCAGCGTATTCGGGTGCGCGTAGCCGCTGCCGAGACTCTTGCCCGCGCTGTCGACCAGCATCACCGGCTGGCCCGGCTGCAGGGCGGCCAGCGGCGTGCGCGCGACGTCGATCTCGTTGCTGAAGACCCACAGATGCCCGGCACGCAGCCGGCGGTCCTCGCCCTTCTTCAGCACCAGCGGCGCCATGTCGCTCATCGATTCGTCCTCATCCCGCCGTTCGCCGACGCGCGGCCTTCTTCGCCTGCCGGCTTCGCGCCAGCATGTTCAGCACTTCGACGAGGCCCGAGAAGGCCATCGCGAAATACAGGAACCCGCGCGGAATGTGGAAGCCGAAGCCGTCGGCGATCAGGGCCACGCCGACGAGGATCAGGAAGCTCAGCGCCAGCATCTTCACGGTGGGGTGGCGGTCGATGAAATCACCGATCGGGTTCGAGGCGAGGATCATCACGCCCACGGCGATCAGGATCGCCGCCACCATGATGCCGGTCTGGTCGGCCGGCACCATGCCCACCGCGGTGATCACCGAATCCAGCGAGAACACGATGTCGATCACCGCGATCTGCGCGATCACCCAGCCGAATACCGCGGACGGCTTGGTGTCGATGCCCTCGTCCTCGCTGCCGCCCTCGACCGAGTCGTGGATCTCCATCGTGCCCTTGACCAGCAGGAACAGGCCGCCGCCGATCAGCACGAGGTCGCGGATCGAGAACGCATGGCCGAACAGCGTGAACAGCGTCGCCTTCATGCCGGCGATGTAGGCCAGGGTCAGCAGCAGGGCGATGCGCGTCACGCAGGCCAACGCCAGGCCGAACTTGCGCGCCATCGGGCGCTGCTCGGGCGGCAGCTTGCTGACCGCGATCGAGATGAAGACGAGGTTGTCGACGCCGAGCACGATCTCGAGCGTCGCCAGCGTCAGCAGCGCGATCCACAGTTCCGGGCTGGTCAGGAATTCGATCATCGAGGGCTCTACAGGTAGCGCGGCACGAGGATCAGGCCCCAGCACAGCAGCACGTTGACGTCGCACAGGAAGACGGCCGCCGAGCCCATGTCCTTGGCCCGGCCGGCCAGCTCGTTCCATTCGCTGCCGAAACGGTCGACCACCGCCTCGACGGCGGAGTTCACCACTTCGACGATCAGCACCAGCATCAGGCAGCCGACGAGGATGGCGCGCTCGACGCCGTTCTCGCCCAGCCACAACCCGAGCGGCGCGAGCACGGCGAACAGGTAGACCTCGAGCCGGAACGAGCTCTCGAGCCGCCAGGCGGCCGCAAGGCCCTGCATCGACCACTTCGTGGCGCGCCAGACCTGGAACGGCGTGCGCGGGGCGTGGCTGTCGGTGCTGTCGGCCATGGCGCGCGGCGGTCGTCCGAAGATCGTGGAAGCCGCGCAGTCTGCCACAGCGGCGCGGCCGTTCCCGGGGCGACCTTTGGCACTGACGGCGGATTAACCCGGCTTTGGCATGATGCCGCCGCCCTCCCGCAACCGAAGGATCGCGCCGTGTTCGACCCCGAAAAGCTGCTCAAGCAGGTCATGAACGAAGCCCTCAGCGGCTCCCTCGGCGGCAAGCAGCGCCGCCACAAGTCCAGCTACGGCAGCAGCGGCATGGGTGGCCTCGGCGGCCTGCTCGGCGGTTCGTCCGGCGGCGGCCTCGGCAGCCTGCTGGGCGGCGCGCTCGGCGGCGGCGGCCGTCGCGGTGGCGGCATGTCGACGGCGACGAAGGCGAAGATCGGCGTCGGCGCGCTCGGCCTCGCGATCGCCGCTTACGAACACTACAAGTCGAAGAACGCCGCCGCGCCTGCGCCCGCATCCGCACCGCCGCCGGCCTACGGCAGCGCGCCGCCCCCGCCGCCGCCCGGCACCTCGAATGCGCCGCCGCCGGCATCGGGCATGGCCACGCCGACCGCCGCCGAACGCGCCGTCGAAGCCATGCACCTGCTGCGCGCCATGATCGGCGCCGCGAATGCCGACGGCCTCATCGACGCCGACGAGCGCGAACGCATCCTTGGCAGCGCGCGCGATGCCGGCCTCGATGCGGACGACCTCGAGGCGCTCGAAGGGGAACTCGCCGCGCCGCTCACCGTCGCGCAGATCGTCGCGCGCACGCGTCCGGCGCAGCGCGAGCAGGTGTACGTCGCGTCGGTCATCGCCATCGGCCGCGACACCGAACTCGAAGTGCGCTACCTCGACGACCTTGGCACGCGTCTCGGCCTCGATGCCGCCGCGCGCGAGGCGCTGCACGCCGAGCTCGGACTCTGAGCGCAGCGCCCGTACGCACCACCCACCCGTTCCCGCCCCCGGAGTTCCCCATGCACCAGTGGTACCTCAGCTACAACGGCCAGCAGATGGGCCCGCTCGACACCGTCAGCGCGCAGGCGCAGGCCGCGAAGAATCCGAACGGCCACTGCTGGCGGAATGGCTTCGCCGAATGGGTGCCGATCGCCGCCTGCGCCGAGCTGCGCAGCGGATCGGTCGCCGGCAGCGTCACGTCGCCGCCACCGCCGGCGTTCAGCGGCGGCCCGCGCGCCGACGACATCGACTACAAGATCTACGGCGAAGACATGCAGTTCGTCGAGATCGAGCTCGACCCCGGCGAATCGGCCGTCGCCGAGGCCGGCGCGATGATGTACAAGGACGCCGCCGTCAATATGGAAACGGTGTTCGGCGACGGCAAGCAGAACGCCGGCGGCGGCTTCATGGACAAGCTGATGGGCGCGGGCAAGCGCCTCGTCACCGGCGAGTCGCTGTTCACCACGGTGTTCACCCACACCGGCGGCGGCAAGGCCAAGGTCGCGTTCGCCGCGCCCTACCCCGGCACCATCGTGCCGATGACGCTGTCGAACTACGGCGGCCGCATCATCTGCCAGAAGGACAGCTTCCTTGCCGCCGCGCGCGGCGTATCGATCGGCATGCACTTCCAGCGCAAGGTGATGACGGCGCTGTTCGGCGGCGAAGGTTTCATCATGCAGAAGCTCGAAGGCGACGGCCTCGTGTTCGTGCACGCCGGCGGCACGATCATGGAGCGCGTGCTCGGCCCCGGCGAACGCCTCGACGTCGACACCGGCTGCGTAGTCGCCTACACGGATACCGTCAACTTCGACATCAAGTCGGTCGGCTCGGTGAAGTCGATGCTGTTCGGCGGCGAAGGCGTGTTCATGGCCACGCTGACCGGCCCCGGCAAGGTGTGGATCCAGTCGCTGCCGTTCTCGCGCCTCGCCGGCCGGATGATGCAGGCGGCGATGCGTCCGGGCCGCGACGAAGGCTCGGTGCTCGGTGGCCTGGGCCGCGTGCTCGACGGCGACAACAGCTTCTGATCGGCGCAGCGGTCGGCGGCTTCGGCCGCCGGCTCAGCTCGCGATGTAGGCCTGCAGCTGGCCGATCTCCTGCCGCTGCTCTTCGATCACCGTCTTCAGCAGATCGCCGATCGACACCACGCCCAGCAGCGTGCCGTCCTCGACCACCGGCAGGTGCCGGAACCGGTGGTCGCTCATCAGCTGCATGCACTCGCGGGCGCGATGCTCCGGCGTCACGGTCTTCACCGGCGTGGTCATGATCGTGCGCACCGGCGTGGTCGCCGAGGCGCGGCCCTGCAGGGCGATTTTCCGCGCATAGTCGCGCTCGGTCATGATGCCGACGAGCTCGCCGTGCTCCATCACCAGCACGGCGCCGACGCCGCTTTCGGCCATGCGGCGCAGGGCCTCGAGTACGGGCTCTTCCGGCCCGACCGTCACCAACGGGGTGTCCTTGCCGTCGAGAATCTGTCGAACGCTGCGCATCGCCGTCGCTCCCGTCGTGGATGCGCCGATCATACGCCCGCGCCGCGCGTGCTCAAGCCGCAGAAAGCGGGTCAGGCGGGCGGCAGCCGCGCCTCGTCGACGATGTACAGCGGGCGCTGCTTCGCTTCCAGATACAGCCGTCCGAGGTATTCGCCGATCACGCCGAGCGCCATCAACTGGAGGCCACCGAGCAGCGCGATCACCACCATCAGGCTCGGCCAGCCGGCCACCGGGTCGCCCCACACCAGCGTGCGCACCACGATCCAGACGCCGAACGCGAAGGCGGCGATCGCGCTGAACAGGCCGACGTAGGTCGCCGCGCGCAGGGGCACGGTCGAGAACCCGGTGATGCCCTCGAGCGCGAGGTTCCACAGCCGCCAGTAGTTGAACTTGCTCGCGCCCGCGAGGCGAGGCGCGCGCTCGTAATCGAAGGCCTCGGCGCGGAATCCCACCCACGCGAACAGCCCCTTCATGAAGCGCTGGCGTTCGCGCAGGCCGCGCAGGGCCTCCACCGCGCGCGGGCCGATCAGGCGGAAATCGCCGGTGTCGCGCGGGATCGGCGTGTCGGACAGGGCGTTGATGACGCGATAGAACGCGGCGGCGGTCGCGCGTTTCAGCAGCGGTTCGCCGTGGCGCTCCGAGCGCCGCCCGAACACCACTTCCGCGCCGGCCCGCCAGCGCGCCACCATCGCCGGGATCAGCTCGGGCGGGTCCTGTCCGTCGGCATCGAGTACGACCACGGCTGCGCCCGGCGGCACGTGATCGAGCCCGGCGGTCAGCGCGAGCTCCTTGCCGAAGTTGCGCGACAGCCGCAGCGCGCCGACGCGGTCCGGGCGCTGCGAGACATAGCCCGACAGCAGGGCCCAGGTGCCGTCGCGGCTGCCGTCATCCACGTAGACGATGCGCGCACCCGGGCCGTGCGCCTCGGCCACCGTGAGCAGGCGTGGATGCAGCGCAGGCAGCGCGGCCTCCTCGTTGTGTGCGGCAACCAGCAGCACGAGGTCGACGGTCGGATTCATGGCGCGAGCTTATACGGATCGACACCGGGAACGCCGCAGCAGTCCGCGAGATACGCCGGCCCGCCGAGGTTCCGCGCCTGCCGCGCGATCCACGCGGCGCGGCGCTGCACGTACGGCCCCGGCGCGCGCGCGCTGTAGCGCTTCGGGTTCGGCAGCACCGCGGCGAGCCGCGCACTTTCAGCGGCCGTCAGCCGCTTCGCCGGTTTGCCGAAGTACGCCTGCGCCGCGGCCTCCACGCCGTAGATGCCATCGCCGAACTCCGCGACATTCGCGTACACCTCGAGGATGCGCTGCTTCGGCCACAGCAGCTCGATCAGCAGCGTGTACCAAGCCTCGAGCCCCTTGCGCAGCCAGCGGCGGCCGTCCCACAGGAACAGGTTCTTCGCCACTTGCTGGGTGATCGTGCTGGCGCCGCGCATCGGCCGGCCGCGCGCGTTGTTCTCCAGCGCCTTGTCGATGGCTTCGAGGTCGAAACCGGTGTGGACCGGAAACCGCTGGTCTTCGGCCGCCACGAGCGCGATCGGCAGCTCTGGCGACAGCGCGTCCCAGTCCGCCCAGTCGTAGCGCAGCTCGAAATCCTCCTCGCCAGCGCGGAAGGCCTGCCACTGCCGATCCAGCATGAAGGCGCTGGTGGGCGGGTCGATCACGCGCAGCGCCAGCACCTGCAGGGCGGTCACCAGCACGAACAGCAGCGGCAGCCCCCACGCCAGCCGGAACAGCCAGCCACGCCAGCCGCGACGCCCAGCGCGACGCGCCGCACCCGCCGCGCGCCGCGCGTTCCGCCTCATCGCCGACCCCGCGCTACCATTCGCCATCCTGAATCCGACCGAGCGCGAAGCGTGGCGTCCCGACGCCGCGCTGTCCATGCACCGATGGCGAATCCCGACACCCTTACCCGATTCCTGATCGAACACACCGGCGTGCGCGGCGTGCTGGTCAGCCTCGACGACACCTGGCGCGAGATCCGCACGCGCGCCGACTACCCCGATGGCGTCGCGCACCTGCTCGGCGAAGCGGCGGCCGCCGCCGCGCTGTTCTGCGGCCACGTCAAGGTCGACGGCCGGCTGAGCCTGCAGCTGCGCGGCACCGGCGCACTGCGCACGCTGTTCGCCGAATGCACCTCGCAGGGCACGCTGCGCGGCCTCGCCCGCTTCGACGGCGAGCTGCCGGCGATGCTCACGCCGCGCGATTTCGGCGAGGGCTCGATGCTGGCGATCACCATCGAAACCCTGCCGCCCGGCCAGCGCGAGGTGCAGCGCTACCAGGGCCTCGTCGGGCTGCAGGAGGACACGCTGTCCGAGGCCCTGACCGGCTACTTCCGCCAGTCCGAGCAGTTGCCGACCGCCCTGCTGCTGGCCGCCGACGGCCATCGCGCCGCCGGCCTGCTGCTGCAGCTGCTGCCCGAGGCCGAGCGCTCCGGCGACGGCAAGGCCGACAGCGACGGCTGGACGCGCGTCGAGGCGCTGTTCGGCACGCTTCGGACGGCCGAACTGCTGGCCGGCCCCGACGCCGACCTGCTGTGGCGGCTGTTCCACGAGGACGGCGTCCGCGCCCTGCCGCCCCAGCCGCTGCGCTTCGCCTGCTCGTGCTCGCGGGCTCGCGTCGAAGACATGCTGCGCGGCCTCGGCGAGACCGAAGCCTTGGCCGCCGCTGAAACCGGCGAGGCGCGCATCCACTGCGAGTTCTGCGGCAAGGAGTACCGGCTCGGCAGCGCCGATGTGCGCGGGCTTTTCACCCCGGCCGCGCAGCCGAACGCCGCGGCTCCGGGCGGGCTGCAGTAGGCGCGGAACCGCCCATCGCACCCCTGCCGCCCTTGTTAAACACTCGTAAAGTGATATTCTTCGCGACCGGGAACTCCCCGGCCTGTTTCCAGTCCCAGACGCCGATGCGCCACGTCCTTGCCATCGCCCTTGCCGCCGCCCTCGCGCTCCCGAGCGCAGGCGCCGTCGCGCAGGCCGTGGACGCCGCGCCGTTGGCCCCGGCCGCGCCGGAAAGCGCGTCGATGCCGGTGCCGGTCTGGAACCGCGAGAGCGGCGAATTGCAGGCCGTGCTCTGGATCGACACCTCGACGCTCGAGGGCTCCGATGCCGTCACGCCGACCCTCGGCACGCGCTGGTCGCGTCGCGACGGTCTGCTTTCCGGCAGCCTCTCGGCGCGCGCCGAGCCGCGCTACGGCCTGCTCTGCGGCAAGCCCGGCGGCGCCCTGGCGGCCGGCGGCACGCTCGACGAGCAGTGCCTCGTCACCCAGTTGGGCCAACCCGCCGCGCCGACGAACGGCCAGCTCACGGCGCAGGTTGGTACCCGCATCGGTCGCAGCGAATGGTCGGGCTTCAGCTCGCTCCGCCGCAGCGGCACCGACAGCCTGCTGCCGGGCACGTCGCTGTCGCTGGCCACGCCGGAACTGGCGCCGCTGGCGGGCCTGCCGGGCGTCGGCTTCGAGCAGAACGACCTCGGCATCGTCGGTGACCTCAAGATCGGCGACCAGGGCTGGATCCGCCTCGGCGGCAGCATCGCCCGCGCCCGCCTGCTGCCCGCCAACAGCCTGCCGCTCGGCGGCGTCGCGCCGCGCTGGAACAGCCGCACGCTCAGCGTCGGCGGCGGCTACGGCCCGATCGGCGGCGAAGTCATCGGCCGCGTCGTCCGCGTGCCGGGCGAACCGGAGAGCTACGGCACCCTCGGCCTCGGCCTGACCTGGCGCACGCCCTGGGCCGGCCGCCTGACCGTCGGCGCGCAGAACCTGATGAGCACCGGCGACAACCCGGTCCTGCCCCGAGCGAAGGCCGACGAGCGCAGCGAGGGCCGCGTGCCCTACGTGCGCTACCAGCAGGACCTCTGAAGCGCGTTCAGGGCGTTCCGTAACCCCAGCGGGTGACATGCGGAGCGAGGATCGGCATCACCGGGGCGAGTGGCTCCCGGTAGTGCGTCCAGCGCGCCAGCGCCGTGTCGTAGATCGGCTGAACGACCTGGTGGTAGGAATTCGTGCCGAGCCGCGCGCGCGACTGCGCGACTTCGGCATGCGATGACAGGCGCGCATCGGAGCCAAGGCCCAGGAACTCGAGCGCGGCCGCGACCTCTGCGGCCTGGTCCCGCACCATCGCCTCGTAACGCACCACGTGGTGGACCGGCGCGAAGCGCTCCACCGTCCGCCGCCAGATCCGAACGCTGCGGTCGTAGATGCGGGCAATCGAACCGAGGTCGTGGAAATGCACGAACACCTCGTTCGGCGCGAAGAACTGCATGTAGTTGCTGAGCACCACGTCGCACGGATGCCGCAGGGCGAACAGGAACCGCGCCTTCGGGAACACCCGCGCGATCACCGGCGCCAACACGGTGCGGATGGGCATCTTGTCGAGGATCACCTTGCCGCGCTCCACGGGGCCGACGGCCATCGCCACCGCCTCGCGATAGCGACGCCGCAGGGCACGCCAGTCCTCAGGACCGCAATCGACCAGTGACCACGGGAAGCCTCCGGCGCCGCGGTCGATGTCGACGCACACGCGTTCGAAGGTGGACTGCTCTTCGATCGCCCGGACCGACGGATGGGCATCGAGACTCATCTCCAGCAGTGTCGTTCCCGAGCGCGGAAAACCGACGAGGAAGCAGAGGTCCGCTCCCTCGTCGCCTTCGGGCGGAGCCGACGCCGGGCACCCGTCGTCCAGCCAGGCATCGACGGCGTCGAGCTGGCGCGGCAACAGGGTGGAATCGAAGCGTCGCGCCCGCAGGCCGCGAGCGGCGAGCTCATGCCCACGTGTCCATGCGTCGAACGCCGGCCCGTGGCGCCCGGCGAGATCCATCACCGCGCCGCGTTCGAACCAGTAGGGCACGTGGCGTGACGGTGGCAGACGTCGCGGGTCGACAGATTCGATGGCACGGATCGCGTCGTCCAGCGCTTTCCTCCGCCGCGCGAGAGCGGCCGACTGCAGCAGCAGGGAGGCTTCGGCGGGGTGTCGGGCCAGGGATTGGGCGAGCAGGCGCGCGGCCTCGTCGAGACGATTGCTGCGCTCGAGCATCGGTACGAGATCTGCGACCACGTCGGGATGCCCACCGCTGAGCCGCGCGGCCTCCTCGAGCAGGACCAGCGCCCGCGCGCGGTCCTGACGCTCGTCGGCGATCTCGGCGAGATGCCGCAGCGGCCCCGGATCCTTCGGGTCCACGCGATGCGCGGCGTCGAAGGCCTCGGCAGCGCCCTCGCCGTCCGCGGTCATCTGCAGGCAGATGCCGAGGTTGAACAGCACGTCGAAACTGGACGGCGTGTCCGCGCGCGCCTCGATCAGGCGTGCCGTGGCCTCCGGGAAACGGCCGGACGCCATGTAGGCCGTGGCGAGGTCCAGCTTCGCCTGGGTGAACATCGGCGCGCCGTCGAGGGCGGCCTCGAAAGCACGGATGGCCGCGGCGGCGTCGCCGCTCGCGCGCTGCAGGTGGCCGAGCACGTGCAGCGATTCCGGCCATGCGCTGGCGTCGCGGGTGACCTCGCGGATCACCTGCATCGCCACGTCCGGACGGCCGGCGTTGAAGACGCTGCGGGCGAGCTGGTTCGCGACCGCGGGATGCGTGGGATTCAACGCCGCGGCGAGCTTCGCCTGCTCCAGTGCACGAGGGCGGTCGCCGGCCACCATCGCCGCCTGCGACGCGGCCAGAGGCGGGGCCCACGGCAGGTCGTCGCCGACCGGCCAAGCCGACAGCTCGCCGCGCCGACGATCCGCCATCAGCCACTCACGGGCGCGCACGGTCGCCTCGGTCGTTCCCTCATCGCGCAGCATGCGGAGGAACACATCCACCCGCTGCCCACGCTGCCATTCCCGCCAACGGTCCTGCATCGATCCCTCCTCCAAAAGAAGAGAGGCCGCAGCTTGCGCTGCGGCCTCCCGGTTTCACTCGAGTACGCCGTGACTTAGAAGTCGTGGCGGTACGAGGCGAACCAGAACGCACCACCCGGCAGGTCATACGCCGCGTCGAAGCTGTGCGCGAACGAGTTCGCGGTCAGCGGCGGCTCCTTGCCGAAGATGTTGCGGGCGCCGACCTGGATCGTGCCGTCCCACGGTGCGCGCCACTGGACGCTCATGTCGTGGTACGTGGTCGAGCCGAGGAAGTTGCCGATCGCCGGATCGCCGGTCGAGCAGACGCCGATGAAGCAGCCACCGGTGTCCTCAAGACGCGACAGGTGACGCGCCGTGTGCGAGACCGTGAAGTCGCCCATCGTCCAGTCCGTCGACAGGTTGTGGCGCCACTTCCAGTTGCCGCCCTGGCCCGTGTAGAGGCCGACCGAGTCGCCGGCCGCGCCGAAGATCGACGCCTGGAACTCCGACTTGCTCAGATAGGTCGTGTCGAGCTTGGTGCGGATCGAGCCGTAGTCACCGATCTCGAAGCGGTAGCCGATGCCCAAGTCGACACCCTCGATGTTGCTGAGGGCGGCGTTGAAGGTACCGGTACGGATCTGCGCGATCTGGCCGCCAGCGATACGGGTGACATTCGGGCAGAACGCCGCCGGGTCATACAGCACCGCGGCCGGGTTGTAGCAGCGCTGCAGCACGGTGTTGGCCGCGACGGCCGCCTGCACATTCTCCAGCTCGACGCGCCACCAGTCCAGCGTGATGTCGAGGTTCTCGACGTAGCTCGGGCTGTAGACGAGGCCAATGGTCAGGTTCTCGCCCTCTTCCGGCTCGAGACCCGGGTTGCCGCCGGTCAGCGAGCGGATCTGCGAGTTCGGCTGCGGCGAACCGCCAACCGGCACGCCTTCCGCGATGCAGCGATCGCGGATGGCCTGCGTGGTGCCGGCCCAGAGGCCAACCTGGCAGGGATCCGACGCGGCCGGGAAGCTCTCGGCACCACCGGAATACAGATCGAGCGCCGACGGCGCGCGGAAGGTCTCGCCCCACGAGGCGCGGACCAGCAGGTCGTCGATCGGCTTCCAGCGCAGGCCCACCTTGGTGGTGGTCGGCGTGCCCGGATCGGACTCGACGTCCACCAGGCCCACGCGGCCCTCGGCGGTGTACTCCGAGCGACGCGCCGCGGCCGACAGCTCGAGCTGCTGGGCGAAGGTGACGTCGGAGAGCAGCGGAAGCACGATTTCAGCAAAAACTTCCTTGACCTGGGTCTGGCCGCTGGTCGGCTCGGTGAAGTTGTCCGACGAGCCGCCCGACGACACGAGGGTGTCAGGCTGGTTGAACGCCGTGTCCTTGCGGTACTCGAAGCCGACGGCGAAGGCCGACATACCGCCCGGCAGCTCGAACAGGTCGCCCGACAGCAGGCCGCTGTAGTTGACCTGGGTATTGCCCGCGCTCGACACCTGCGTGTAGCCGACGTAGTTGATCATCGCCTGCACGTCGGCGGCGGTGATGCGCCGGCCGTTGGTGGCACCCGGGATCGGCGCGCCAAGGCCCAGTGTCGGACCGCCGAAGATGTTGAACGGCACGCAGCCCGGGATGCGGGTGGCGAACGAAGTGCCGCAGTACAGAGTGTTCGTGGCCTGGTCGTAGCCCGACGGGCCGACGGCATTGCGCAGGTTGAACAGGTTGATGTAGTTGCGGCCGATCTCGTCGTACTGGCCGTCGTTGCGCTGCGCCATCAGCTCCCAGTTGAAGAAGCGCTCGCCGATCTCGAAGTTGCCCTCGAGGCCGGTCTGCACGGCGAAGATGTCGTAGTCGTACGACGGCTGGCGGGCTCCGAACGGCACCGAACGGAAGCCGGCGCTCTGGAAGTCGACGCCGAACGGGTTATACAGGCTGGCCGCGGTGACCGGGAAGCGCCACTGCGGGCCGTTGGCACCGTTGTTGGCGATCGTCATCGGCACTTCGGCGAGCTGCTGCGTCGAGGTGCGCTTGGTGTAGCTGGTGCGGATGTACGCCGACACGTTGTCGGTGATGTCGAAGCGGCCGTAGCCGAACAGGTTGCTGCGCGCGGCCGGCTGCTGCAGGTAGTTCACCGGCGCGAAGTTGTAGCGCAGGTCGTTCGTGAACGGGATGAAATCGGCCGGGGTGATGCCGTCGGCGAGGTTCGCGTTCGGGTTCAGCGTCAGGCCGCCGAAGCTGCCACCGGCCGGGAAGCCCGAGCCGCAGAACAAGCCTTCGAAGGTCACGGCGCCGGGGATCTGGCGGACCTCATCACAGCCAACGAACGGGAAGCGCGAAATTTCGCGGTCGCCGGCGAAGATCTCGTCCTGGCTGGAGTAGCTGACCGAGAGCACGCCGCTGCTGCGCTCGCCGGTCGCGCCGATGACGGCGTCCAGCGCCGTGCGGGCGCCGTCGCCCTTCGTCGTCTGGCCGAAATAGGCACCGGCCTGCGCGCCGTCGAAATCCTTGCGGGTGACGATGTTGATCACGCCGGCGATGGCGTCGGAACCGTAGATCGCCGAGGCGCCGTCCTTCAGGACGTCGATGCGCTCGATGATGGCGAGCGGGATGGTCGACAGGTCGACGGTGCCGTCGAGGTCGGTGGCCCAGCGCTTGCCGTCGACGAGGACGAGGGTGCGCTCGGCGCCGAGGCCGCGCAGCGAGATCTGCTGCGAACCGTCGCTGCCGTTGGTCTGCGTGGTGACGGTGCTCAGGCCCGAGCCGTCGGACGACGTGATGTTGTTCAGCACGTCAAAGACGTTGTTGAGGCCGGTCTTCGCGATGTCCGCACGGGTGATGACCTGCACGGGCTGCGTGGTCTCGATGTCCGCGCTGCGGATCAGCGAGCCGGTGACCTGCACGCGGTCAAGGACCGTGGCTTCCTCTTCGGCGTTGTCCTGCGCGAAGGCCGGGGCGGCCAGCATGGTGGTTGCGCCGGCGAACAGCGCGAAACGAATCGCGCCAGACAGCTGCTTGATGTTCGACATTAATTTCTCTCCAACGATCGGATGGACTCGGGGTCCGGTTGTCGCCGACGGAACCGATGGGTCGGACCGCGAGCTTTCCGAAATATAACGCAATCTTTACGGGGTGCAAATCCTCGTCGACATCGCCCTGCGTGGGCTCTCCAAGTCATTGAAAGAAATAGAATTTATCGATGAGCCGCGGGTGGCCTGCCGGCCTGCCCCAGGATCGTCGATCGGTATCCGGCGCAACCGTCACGCCCTCCGGCGATCGACCCCGAACGCGGCGGAGGGGCTCGACCGGGCGGCAAGCCGGACCGTGGCGGCGTGGATGTCGACGATGTCGTCGACCTCCGGGGCATAACCGCCGGCCATCGCCACCGACAGCGGCAGGCCGTGGCGGCGGCAGGTGTCGAACACGACGCGGTCGCGCTGGGCGAGGCCGGCCTTCGTCAGCGCGAGCTGGCCGAGGCGGTCGCCGAGAAACGGATCGGCGCCGGCCAGGTAGATCGCGGCGTCGGGGCGCGCGGCGTCGATGGCGCGCGGCAGGTGGGCGGCCAACAGGTCGAGGTAGCGTGCATCCTCGGTGCCGGGCGGCAGCGGCACGTCGAGATCGGAGGCCGGCTTGATCGCCGGGTAGTTCTTCGCGTCGTGCATCGAGAACGCGAAGATCGTGTCGTCGTTCGCGACGAGCTCGGCGGTGCCGTTGCCGTGGTGGACGTCGAGATCGACGATCAGCAAACGCTGTGCGAGCCCTTCGGCCTGCACGTGCCGCGCCGCGACCACGGCGTCGTTGAAGATGCAGTAGCCGCCGCCGCGGTCGTAGGCGGCGTGGTGCGTGCCACCGGCGAGGTTCACCGCGATGCCATCACCGCGCAGCGCCGTCTCAAGTGCGGCGATCGTTCCGCCGACCGTGCGGCGCGCGCGTCGGGCCATCGCCTCCGACCACGGAAAACCGATGCGACGCTGTTCCTGCGGGCTCAGCGTGCCGCGGCGAACGCGTTCGATGTAATCGGGGCAATGGACGCGCCGGAGGGCCTCGTCGCTGGCCGACACCGGCTCGTGCAGCGTCACTCCCCAGCGATCGGCATTCTCACGTACGCGCTCGTAGAGACGACGGTACTTCGCCATCGGGAAGGCGTGGCCTTCCGGCAGCGGCAGCTCGAACGTCGGACAGAAAAAGGCCTTCATCGCGCCAAGGGTAGCCGGGCGCGATGAAGGCCTTGCCGTCGAATCAGGCGGCGGCCTTCTTTGCGTCCGCTTCGAGCGCGTTTGCGACGCGCTGGCGCTCGGCCTCAAGCGCGCCCGGCAGGCGCGGGCCGAACTCGGCGAGGTACTCGCCGATCGACGCCATCTCCGCTTTCCACCCCTCGCGGTCGTAGTCGAACAGCACGTCGCGCGCTTCGTCGCTCAAGCGCAGGCCGTCGAGGTTCATGTCCTCGCGCTTCGGGAACAGGCCCACCGGCGTCTCGACCGCGCCCGCCTTGCCCTCGCAGCGCTTCAGCATCCACTCCAGCACGCGCAGGTTGTCGCCGAAGCCTGGCCACAGGAACTTGCCGTCGCTGCCCTTGCGGAACCAGTTGACGTGGAAGACCTTCGGCAGCTTGTCCGCTTTCGCGCCAAAGCTCAGCCAGTGGCTGAAGTAGTCGGCGAAGTTGTAGCCACAGAAGGGCTTCATCGCCATCGAGTCGCGGCGCACCACGCCGACCGCACCCGTGGCGGCGGCGGTGGTTTCCGAGGCCATACCGGCGCCGACGAGCACGCCGTGCGTCCAGTCGCGGGCTTCGAACACCAGCGGCACCAGCGAGGCGCGGCGGCCTCCGAACACGATGGCGCTGATCGGCACGCCCTGCGGGTCTTCGGCCTTCGGCGAGTAAGACGGGCACTGCTTCGCCGACACGGTGAAGCGCGCATTGGCGTGAGCGGCGGGGCCCTTGGCGGCATCGAAGGGCTGGCCCTTCCAGTCGATCACCGGCGTGCCGGTGTCGAGGCCTTCCCACCAGGGCTGGTTGTCGGCGGTCACGCCCACATTGGTGAAGATGGCATCGCGATCGAGCATGGCCAGCGCGTTCGGGTTGCTCTTCGGGCCCGTGCCCGGTGCCACGCCGAAGTAGCCGGCTTCTGGGTTGATCGCGTACAGGCGGCCGTCGGCGCCGGGGCGCATCCAGCAGATGTCGTCGCCGACCGTCCACACCTTCCAGCCTTTCTCGCGATAGCCCTCCGGCGGGATCAGCATCGCGAGGTTGGTCTTGCCGCAGGCGCTCGGGAACGCGGCGGCGACGTAGTGCGTCTCGCCCTTCGGGTTCTCGATGCCGACGATCAGCATGTGCTCGGCGAGCCAGCCCTCGGTGCGCGCCTGGTAGCTCGCGATGCGCAGGGCGTGGCACTTCTTGCCGAGCAGCGCGTTGCCGCCGTAGCCCGAGCCGTAGCTCTTGATCGCCAGCTCTTCCGGGAAATGCATGATGAAGCGGCGGTCGGGGTCGAGCTCGCCGGTGGAGTGCAGGCCGCGCACGAACGTGTCCGCCCGCTCGCCGCGAGCGGCTCGCTCGAGGCCCTCGCGTTCGATTCGCGCCAGCGCCGCGGCGCCCATGCGCGTCATGATCCGCATGTTGGCGACGACGTAGGGCGAATCGGTGATCTCGACGCCGCAGCGCGACAGCGGCGAATCGATCGGGCCCATGCAGTACGGGATCACGTACAGCGTGCGGCCCTTCATGCAGCCGGCGAACAGCGCATCCATCTTGGCGTGGCCGTCGGCCGGCGCCATCCAGTGGTTGTTCGGGCCGGCGTCGTCTTTGTCGGAGGTGCAGACGAAGGTGAGGTGCTCGACACGGGCGACGTCGCCGGGGTGCGAACGGTGAAGCGTGCAGCCGGGGTGCGTTTCCGGGTTCAGCGCGAGCAGGGTGCCGTCCGCGAGCATCGCGCGTTTAAGCGCGGCGTCTTCGGCCTCGGAACCATCGCACCAATGGATGCGGTCGGGCGTGGTGAGGGCGGCGACGGACGCCACCCAGTCGTTGAGGGCCGCGAAACGGCTCGGCGAGCTGCTGCTCATCGGGGAACTCCGGAAGGGAAAACGTCTGGAGGCCGGGACCGCTCCCGTGACGCTTGCCACCGCCAGCGACCGGGACCCGCCTCAATGCATACGTATGCTAACCGGTCGGACCGGGGTCCGCCGAGGCTTTTCGCAGCGGGTCGAACAGGCCGAGGCTCCAGGGCCGCTGCGCAAGAACGAGGCTCACTCCGACCCGCTCCGAGGCCGGCAGGTGGGCGTCTTGCGCCAGCATGAGATCGAACTGGCTGGCGGCTTCGCGCAGTTTTTCGCGGATCGTGGCCGCCGAGCGCCGCGAGACCATGCCGGAGAGCAGCAGCAGGGTTTCCTCGCCCCCGGCGAAGCGGCTCTTGAAGAACTCCGGCAGCAGCCGCTGCTGGAAGAAGCGCTGCATCGGGCCGTCGGTGCGCCAGCGGAAGTTGCACGCCGTGAGCACGCGGGCGCGATTGCCGGGGAGCAGCTCGATGATGCCGAGGCGATCGAGCTTCACCAGTCGTCCGGTCCACTCCGGCAGGCTGATCTGATACCTCGCGAGCACTTCCTCCTGCGTCCAGCGGTTGACCGCGAGATAGAGCGCCAGCATCAGCAGAGGATCGTCGACCAAGGCCTGCTCCTGCGCTTCCGAGAGCTCGGCGAGCGCGGGGCGGCGCTGCTCGGCCTCCGCGGCGAGTTCCGCCAAGCCCATGTCCAAGGCTTCGCAGATCTGCTCAAGGCGCTCGAGCCGGATCGACTGCTCGGAGAACATGCGCTTCACCGAGGCTTCGGACATGCCGATGCGCTCGGCCAGGTTCGCGTAGGTGAGACCCTGCGACTTCAGCACGCGCTTCAGGGCGTCGACGAGTTGGAGGCGGAGCGTCATCGGCACCTCGGGGGCGGCGAACGTCGCCCGATCAGGGGATCAGCGCGTCCATGACGTGGCTGACGTACTGCTCGAACTCGTCGTGATGCAGTCGCGGCTGGCCAAGCTGCAGCGAAAGCTGCAGGAAGCCAACGTAGGCGGCATACGTAAGCCGGGCGCGGTTGATGGCCTCCAGCCGCGGCATGCCGGCCTGGCGGAAGCTGGCGGCGAGGTAGTCCATGCGCCGCTGCGAAACGCGCGCCAGCACGGGTTGGACGACCGGGTGGTCGAGCGCCTTCAGCAATTCGCTGTAGATCTGGTGCGGCTTGAGCTCATGGGCCACCAGCTGGAACAAAGCCTTCAGTCGCTCGCGCGGCTCAGGGAACGCCTCCAGCTTGCCGAACACCGTTTCCTGCTCCATCGCTTCCCAGCGCTCCAAGGCCGCGGCGAGCAGGGCCTCGCGTGAGGGGAAGTGCCAGTAGAAGCTGCCCTTGGTGACGCCGAGCCGGCGCGCCAGCGGCTCCACCGCGACCGCGGCGACACCGTCGTCCGCGATCACGTCGAGGGCGGCGTTGGCCCAATCGATGGCGGAGAGGCGGGTCGGGCGTTCGGTCTTGGCGGCGGCAGCGGGCATGGGTGACGGAAGCGCGTGATGATCGGTCATCGAGTCGACACAATAATGTGTCGCTGGCGCTTTCACCATACGCCTACGTATTGACAAGCGCGAAAACCGCTCCCCATACTCGGCCGTATGGTTACCCCGTCACCCCTGCACGGCTCCTTGGCCTCGTTCGCGTGGACGGGAGCGCACGGCTTTCCGCTGATGGGAAGCGCGGCCGGCCCGCTGGGCGCGCCGGTGGACGTGCTGTTCGCGCACGGATTCGGCCAGACGCGCCAGGCGTGGACGCGGACGATGCAGCAGCTCGCGGCGAGCGGTATCGCCAGCGCCGCCTGGGACATGCGCGGCCACGGTGAGTCGGCGCGGAACGCGCCCGGCTACGCGTATTCGGTCGAGCACTTCATCGACGACGCCCTCGCGGTGCGCGCCACGCTGGCGACGCCGCCCGTGCTCGTCGGGGCTTCGATGGGCGGTCTGGTCGGGCTCGCCGCGCAGTCGCGCGGGGCGGCCTTCGCAGGCCTCGTGCTCGTCGACGTGACGCCGCGCTGGGAAATGGCCGGCATGCAGCGCATCCTCGCCTTCATGGGTGCGCATCCCGACGGCTTCGACGACCATGAGCATGCCGCCCGCGAAATCGCCGCGTACCTGCCGCATCGGCGCGAGAGGAAGTCACCGGCGGATCTCGCCCATCTGCTGGTGCGCGGCGACGACGGCCGGCTGCGCTGGCACTGGGACCCGCGCCTGCTGCAGGACCTCGCCGATTCCGACAAGCACCAGGACGAGCTTTCCGACGCCGCGCGAGGCATCGACATCCCGGTGTTGCTGGTGAGCGGCGGCCGCAGCGACCTGGTCTCGAAAGAGACCGTCGCGCATTTCCTCGATCTCGTGCCGCACGCCCAGCACGTGCACCTGCCCGAGGCCACCCACATGGTCGCCGGCGACGACAACGACGCGTTCACCCGCGCCATCATCGAATTCACTACTCCCCGCCCCCACGCGGGTTCCTTCCAGACCGTCCGCGGAGCCTGAGCCATGACCGCTGTGTTGCCTTTCCTCGTCCTTCTGCTGGTGGTCGCCGTTGCGGCCTACCACCGCTGGTCGCTCGCGGTGTTCACCGCCGTGGCCGGCGCCGGCCTCGTGCTGATCGGTCTCACGGGCGTCGCGCCGATCGCCACGATCGTGGCCGGCGCGCTGCTCGCCGTGGTCGCGCTGCCGCTGCTGATCACGCCGATCCGGCAGAACCTGATCACCGCGCCGCTGCTGAAGTTCTACACCAAGATCCTGCCGCCGCTCTCCGACACGGAGAAGACCGCGCTGGAGGCCGGCACCGTGGGCTTCGAGGGCGAACTCTTCTCCGGCGCGCCGAAGTGGAGCGAGCTGCTGTCGCAGCCGAAGCCGACGCTGACCGCCGAGGAGCAGGCCTTCCTCGACGGCCCGGTCGAAGAGGTCTGCAAGATGACCAATGACTGGGAAACCACCCACGTGCACGCGGACCTCGAGCCGCAGGTGTGGGAGTACCTCAAGAAGAACAAGTTCTTCGGCATGATCATTCCGAAGGAGTACGGCGGCCTCGGCTTCTCCGCACTCGCGCACCACAAGGTGATCCAGAAGCTCGCATCGATCTCGTCGGTGCTGTCGTCGACCGTCGGCGTGCCGAACTCGCTGGGCCCGGCCGAGCTGCTGCTGCACTACGGCACCGAGGCGCAGAAGAAGCACTACCTGCCGCGCCTTGCCGACGGCCGCGAGATTCCCTGCTTCGCGCTGACCGGCCCGACGGCCGGCTCGGATGCGACGTCGCTGCCCGACTTCGGCATCGTCTGCGAAGGCGAGTGGAACGGCGCGAAGGTGCTCGGCGTCAAGCTGACCTTCGACAAGCGCTACATCACGCTGGCGCCGGTCGCGACGGTGATCGGCCTCGCCTTCCGCCTGTACGACCCGAACAAGCTGCTCGGCGACGAAGCCGACCGCGGCATCACGCTGGCGCTGATCCCGCGCGACACGCCGGGCCTGAACATCGGCCGCCGCCACTTCCCGCTCAACTGCACCTTCATGAACGGTCCGCTGGACGGCAAGGCGATGTTCCTGCCGCTGTCGCAGCTGATCGGCGGCGAGGAGTACGTGGGCCAGGGCTGGCGCATGCTGGTCGAGTGCCTGTCGGTGGGCCGCGCGATCACGCTGCCGTCGACGTCCAGCGGCGCAGCGAAGCTCGCCGCCGCGGCCACCGGCGCCTACTCGCGCATCCGCAAGCAGTTCGGCCTGTCGATCGGCCGCTTCGAGGGCGTGGAAGAAGCGCTGGCGCGCATCGCCGGCCACACCTATGCGACAGCCGCGCTTTCGCAGGCCACGGCCGCCGCGGTCGACCGCGGCGAGAAGCCGGCGGTGCCCTCGGCCATCGCCAAGTACCACGCCACCGAGATGGCCCGCGAAGTCGGCAAGGACGCGATGGACGTGCACGGCGGCAAGGGCGTGATCCTCGGGCCGTCGAACTATCTGGGCCGCGGCTGGCAGGCCGCACCGATCTCGATCACCGTCGAGGGCGCGAACATCATGACGCGCTCGCTGATGATCTTCGGCCAGGGCGCCATCCGCTGCCACCCGTGGGTGCTGAAGGAAATGCAGGCCGCGACGCATCCCGATCCGGTGGTGCGCCTGCGCGAGTTCGACACCAATCTGTTCGGCCACATCGGCTTCGCGATCAGCAACGCCGTGCGCAGCTTCTGGATGGGCTTGACCTTCGCGGCGTTCGGCTCGGCGCCGGGCGACGACTACACCAAGCGCTTCTATCGCCGGCTCAACCGCTACTCCGCCAACCTCGCGCTGGTCGCCGACACGTCGATGCTGACGCTGGGCGGCAAGCTGAAGTTCAAAGAGAAGCTCTCGGGCCGCTTGGGCGACGTGCTCTCGCAGCTCTACATCGCCAGCGCCATGCTGAAGCGCTACGAGGATGAGGGCCGTCCGGCCTCCGAGCAGCCGCTGCTGGCCTGGGCCTTCCACGACAGCGTGTTCAAGATCGAGAACGCGCTGTCCGGCGCGCTGCGCAACTACCCGATCCGTCCGGTCGGCTGGCTGCTGTGGCTGCTGGTGTTCCCGCTCGGCCGTCGTGCGCAGGCCCCGAGCGACCGCCTCGGCCGTCGCGCCGCAGCGCTGCTGATGTCGCCGTCCGACGCGCGCGATCGCCTGGTCAGCGGCGTGTTCCTGACGCCCTGCGAGAACAACCCGGCAGGCCGCGTCAACGCCGCGCTGGCGAAGGTGATCCTCGCCGAGCCGGTGGAGCGCAAGTTCATGAAGGCGGTCAAAGGCGGCGAGCTCGCCGCGCTCGACTACGCCGGACAGCTCGCCGAAGCCATGCAGAAAGGCGTCATCACCGCGGACGAGCGCAACCAGCTCGAGGAGCTGCGTCGACTGACTTGGGACGCGATCAGCGTCGACGACTTCGACCACGAAGACCTCGTCGCCGCCTCGCTGTACCGCGGCGCGAAGTCCGGCGACACCCGGCGCGCGGCGTGACGCCCTTGCTCGGCCTGTACCGCCGCTTCGAGCGCTGGCCGCTCGGGCGGTGGTTGTTTTCGCGGGCCGTGTGCTTCAAGGCGCCCTACTTCGGCACCATCCACCCGACGTTCGTCGCGCTGGAGCCGGGGCGCTGCGAGGCGCGCATCCCGCACCGGCGCGGCATGCAGAACCACATCGGCAGCGTGCACGCGATCGCGCTGTGCAACCTCGCCGAGCTGTGCGCCGGCGTCATGACGGACGCGTCGATCCCCGCCGACATGCGCTGGATCCCGAAGGGCATGACGGTGCAATACCTGAAAAAAGCGATGGGCCCGCAGACCGGCATCGCGCAGCCGACGATTCCGATCGTGTCCTCCGGTAGCGGCTATGAGCTGCCCGTCAAGGTCGAAGTGCATGACGCCGGCGGCGAACCGACGTTCCGGGCGGAAGTGGTGATGTGGTTGTCGCCGAAGCCGGCGCGGAACAGGTGAGCGGACATCAGCCGGCGTCCGATGACGCTTGGCTGGCGATGCATCAGCCCCGCGCCAACGCCCGCTGCGCCCGCACCACCGTCCATGCGGATGCCACGAGGGCCAGCGCCATGCCGGTGCCGACCATGAACACCACGGCCGAGCCGAACGAGGCGATGGCCTTGTGCACCCAGACGAAGGTGAAATCGCCGCCGCGGTAGATCGCGGTGTCGATGAACGCTTTCGCCTTGTAGCGGGTCTCCGCATCGACGCGGGTGTAGATCGTCTCGCGCGCCGGCTTGGCCAGCGCGAACTCGCCGGTACGGGTGGCGATCTGCACCACCATCAGCAGCATCGGCAGGGGATTGCCCGCGAGCACGGCGAACCCGAGCGTGATCGCGATGCCGGGGACCAGCAGCAGCGGGGCGACGCCGAAGCGCGCCAGCAGGAACGGCGTGATGAACAGCTGGATCAGCAGCGTCAGGCCGTTGATCCACAGATCGATGGTCGCGAAGAAGGCCGTCCGGGCGTTGTCGTCGGCGATCTGGCGGGCGATGGCGGCCTGCTCGTTGTAGAGCAACGTGCCGACCGCCACGCCGAAGAACATCACCAGCGCCATGCCCCGCATCAGCGGATCGCGGGCGATGATGCGCGCGCCTTCGAGGAATCGACCGCCGATCGCCTGGTCGAAACGCGGGCCGCCGCGCTCCGCTTCGCGCTTGCGTGCCCACGGCGCCAGCGCCAGTACGAACACGAGGCACAGCCCCATGAAGCCGGTGCTGATCAGCATGATGGTCTCGACGCCGACGTCCTTGACGATCAGCTTGGTGATCGCCGGGCCGGCCAGCGCGCCGAGCGTGCCGCCGACGCCGATGAAGCCGTAGAACAGCCGCGACTGCGCCGAGGTGTAGATGTCGGACATGAAGCTCCAGAACACCGTGACGGCGAACAGGTTCACGACGGCGAGGAAGATGAAGAACGCCGCGCCGCGACCGGACACCTCGTTGGCGAACATCACCCAGAACACGCCGAGTGCCGCCACCAGCAGGCCGTAGACGAAAGGCAGGAACGCGCGGCGCGGATAGCGGCTGACCAGCGCGCCGTAGAACGGCTGCAGCACCAGCATCGAGAGGAAGGTGCCGGTGAACAGCACCTGCAGCGTCAGCTCACCCAGCGCGATGCCGCGGTCGGCAAAGAACGTCACCATCGCCGTCGGGAACACCGTCGCCGCGTCGTCGGTGGCCCCGAAGGCGTCGCGGATCGAGCGCAGCATGAAATAGCCGCACAGCAGGCAGAAGAAGTAGCCGAAGGACAGCGCCAGCGCCGGCACGTCGGCCAGCGCCTGCTTCAGGTCGGTCCAGCTGAGGCGCTGCGGGCCTTGCGTCATCGTCGTCCGGTGGCAATCGCGTGGCCGTACTGTAGCCGAGGCGGGGGCGCTGGCCGCGCGATAGAGCATTCGCTCTAGACCGGCGGACGAGCATCGCCCATCGCTTTTCGGCAGCCGGTTCGTGTTCGATTACATCATCGTGGGCGCCGGCTCCGCCGGCTGCGTTCTCGCCAACCGCCTCAGCGCCGATCCCGCCGTCAAGGTGCTGCTTCTGGAAGCCGGTCCGCGCGACTGGCACCCGTTCGTGCACATGCCCGCCGGCCTCGCCAAGCTGGTCGGCAGGAAAGGCGTGAACTGGGATTTCAGCACCGCGCCCGAGCCGAATCTCGACGGCCGCATGCTGTGGTGGCCGCGCGGCAAGGTGCTCGGCGGCAGCAGCTCGATCAACGCCATGTGCTACATCCGCGGCGTCGCCCGCGACTACGACGAGTGGGCGCAGCTCGGTGCGGAAGGCTGGCATTGGGACAACGTGCTGCCCTACTTCCGCAAATCCGAAGGCAACGAGCGCGGCGCCGATGCGCTGCACGGCGGCGACGGTCCGCTGGGCGTCAGCGACCACCGCTATCGCAACCCGCTGTCCGCGGTGTTCGTCGAGGCGGCGACGCAGGCCGGCTTCCCCTTCAATGCGGACTTCAACGGCGCGGCGCAGGAAGGCTTCGGCTTCTACCAGACCACCACGCGCGGCGGCTCGCGCTGCTCGTCGGCGACGGCCTACCTCGATCCGGTCCGCGGCCAGCGCCCGAACCTCAAGATCATCACCGGCGCGATGGCCCGCAAGCTGCTGTTCGAGGGCGAGCGAGCGAGCGGCGTGCTGTACACCGTCGGCGGCGCGGCGTTTGCCGAGGGCGCGGCGCGCGAGGTGATCCTCTGCGGTGGCGCGATCAACAGCCCGCAGCTGCTGATGCTTTCGGGCATCGGCCCGGCCGCGCACCTGCGCCAGAAGGGCATCGAGGTGCGCGTCGACCTGCCCGGCGTGGGTGGCAACCTCCAGGACCATCTCGACATCTGCACGCTGCAGCGCGCGACGCAGCCGGTGACTTACGACGACTCGGATTCGCTGCTCAACGAAGCGAAGATCGCGCTCGACTACTACCTGCGAAAGCAGGGCCCCGGCACCAGCAACATCGCCGAGGCCGGCGGCTTCCTGCGCTCGAGCCTCGCCGAAGACGAGCGCCCCGACCTGCAGTTCCACTTCGTGCCGGCACAGCTCGACGATCACGGCCGCAACAAGCTGCCCGGCTACGGTTTCACGGTGCACGCCTGCTTCCTGCGGCCGAAGAGCCGCGGCCGGCTGTACCTTGCCGACACGGACGCCGCGACCAAGCCGCGCATCGAAGCCAATTACCTCGGCGACGCCGAGGGCTTCGACCTGAAGGTGATGCGCGAGTGCGTGCGGCTGTCGCGCAAGATCGTCGCGCAGCCGGCGTTCGCGCCCTACCGCGGCGAGGAGCTGTTCCCCGGCGCGAAGGCGCAGGACGACGCGGCCATCGACGCCTTCATCCGCCGCAAGGCGGAGTCGATCTACCACCCGGTCGGCACCTGCGCGATCGGCGCTGACGCGAACCCGGACGCAGTCGTGGACCCGCAGCTGCGCGTGCGCGGCGTCGAGGGCCTGCGTGTCGTCGATGCCTCGGTGATGCCGAAGCTGATCGGCGGCAACACCAACGCACCGACGATCATGATCGCCGAGCGCGCGGCCGAGCTGATTCGCGGCTGATTCCGCGGCCGCCGGACGCGGCCTCCCCGGGGGGCGCGTTCCCCCAGGCACTCAGGCCCGCACCGGCTCCAGCGCCGCCGGCAAGGGGGCGTGCAGGATGGCGCAGACAATGCGCAGCAGCTCGGCTTCGGCAATGGTGAGCTGCTGGTCGTGCGCCGCCGTGGCCACCAGTGCTTCGATCAGCTGCAGCTTGCCCTTCGGCATCAGTGCATCAAGCCGCGCCCAGGCCTCGTCGAGCACCGCCACGCCCTGCGTCGGCGGGCTGTAGCGCGCGGCGGACTGCGGCAGCACGTGCTGCAGCCCGACCATGAAGGCGCGCTGCGCCTCCGCCGGGGCGGGATGGCCGGCGTGGGCCATGATCGCCAGCAGTTGCAGGATGTCGCCTTCGAGCTCGGCGAGCTTTCGATCGGCGCGGCGCCACGCCGCCTTCGGGTCGACGGCGTCGGTGAGCTCGGCGCGCAGCAGCTGCGCGAGGCCGTACTCGAGCAGCGTGACGCGGCCGTCGGCGTGCGACAGCGCGAAGCACACGTCGGCGATGGCCTCGAGGTCGCTGCGCGAGCGCCGCTTCAGCGTCGACAGCGCCAGCATCGCCAGCGGCAGGTGCAGGGCCGCGTGCAGGCCGTGCACGCGCTCGGCGTAGTCACCGGCCTGCCCCACCATCGCTTCGCCCATGCGCGCCTTCAGCTCGAAGCGCTGGCGCTGCTGCACCGCCGGCTGCGCGGAGAACAGCAGGCCGAACAGCAGGGGCATCGCCTCCTCGCGGTCGCGCGCGGCGCGGTCGAGCACGCCGGGCAGCGCGGCGGTGATCGCCTGCGCGCGCTGCACGTCCGCCGGGCGGAAGGCGCCGATGCCGTCAGCCACGGCGGCCGGTGCGATGCGCATCAGGCTGTCTTCCGCCGGCAGCGGCGGCGGTGCGAAACCCAGCGCGTGGTCCTCATCGAGGCCCGACGGCGGCGGAAGCTGCTGGCGCGCCAGCGCTTCGTCGAATTTCTCCGGTTTGAAGCCCGGGCGGATGGCGCGGATGCGATCGAGCAGCGGCGGATGCGTGGCCATCCAGCCCGAGAAGCCGATGCCGTCCTCGAACAGCATGTGGCTGACTTCCTCGGCTTCCGGCGCGGCCATCCGCCCGCCGCCCGACACGCCGGCGATCTTGCAGAACGCGCCGACGAGGCCGTCGGGATCGCGCGTGAACTGCACCGCCGAGGCGTCGGCCAGGAACTCGCGCTGGCGGCTGATGCCAGCCTTGATCAGCCGCGCGGCCCAAAGGCCGATGCCGCCGACGACGACCAGTAGCGCCGCGAGCATCAGCACCGGCGCGACGTTGCGGTCGCGACCGCGCACGCTGAACAGCACCTGCCGCCCGACGAGTCCGAGCATGACGATGCCGAACAGCCCGCCCATCAGGCGCAGGTTCAAGCGGATGTCGCCGTTGAGGATGTGCCCGAGCTCGTGCGCGATGACGCCCTGCAGCTCGCTGCGGTTCAAGCGATCGAGCGCGCCGCGGGTCACCGCGACGGCGGCGTCGGCCGGCGAGAAACCGGCGGCGAACGCGTTGATGCGCGGTTCGTCCTCGAGCACGAAGACCTGCGGCATCGGCGCGCCGGCGGCGATCGACATCTCCTCGACGACGTTGCGCAGGCGGCGCAGGTTGGCGTCCTGCGTGTCCGGCGGTACCGGCGTGCCGCCGAGCGCCGTCGCGACGGCGACGCCGCCCTTCTTCAGGCTCACGATGCGGTACAGGCTGGCCCCGCCCATCAGCAGCAGCGTGCCCGCCGTCGTCAGCAGGAAGACCGACAGCGCGCTCTCCGGCCGGCCCGGCACCAGCACGAAGGCCACCCAGGTGATCGCGTTGACGGCGATGACGATGCCGGTCACCGCCAGCGCGAACAGGCCGACAAGGCGGCGCGAACGGCGGCGCACCGCCTCTTGGCGCTCGAAGAAGTTCATCGCGACCTTCAGAACTGCACGCGCGGCGCGGCGCGCTTGTGGCTCTCTTCCTCGGGGATTTCCAGCAGCGACGCCGGCTTGAAGTCGAACTGGCCGGCGACGAGGCTGCCCGGGAACATCTCGCGGCGGTTGTTGTAGGCCATCACCGAGTCGTTGTACGCCTGCCGCGCGAAAGCGATGCGGTTCTCCGTCGTGGTGAGCTCCTCGGTGAGCTGCTGCATGTTCGCGCTGGCCTTGAGCTCGGGGTAGGCCTCGACGGTGACGAGCAGCCTTGAGAGCGCGCCGGAGAGCTGGCCTTCCGCGCCAGAGAGCTGCGCGATCGCTGCCGGGTCGCCGGGGGCGGCCTTCGCGGCACCGAGACCCGCGACAGCGGCGTTGCGGGCCTGGATCACCGCTTCGAGCGTGCCCTTCTCGTGCGCCATGTAGGCCTTGGCGGTTTCAACGAGATTGGGGATCAGGTCGTGACGCCGGGTGAGCTGGACGTCGATCTGCGCGAAGGCGTTGCGGAACGCGTTGCGCGCGCCGACGAGGCCGTTGTAGGCGCCGATCACCCAGAACGCGAGCGCCGCGACGGCGCCGACCAGGATGAGCAGGAAAAGCAGCATGGGCGAACACTCCTTGAACAAGGCGGCGATGGCGAAGCGCTAGAATCCGCGCAGTTCCAGCATACGTCGCCCATGCGTCCCCGCAAGCTTCTCCTGTCGCTCCTCGTCGCGACCGCCACCCTCGCCGCCACCGTCCCCGCTTCCGCCGCCGCGCCCACGCGCTCCGCAGCCCTGTCGACCCCCGCGCCGACGCGGGTTCCGGTCGACGAGGCCACTGCAGCGCGCGCCACCGCCGACGTCGATGCGTTGGCGAAAGCCATCATCGACCGCGGCGTGCCCGGGCTGGCCGTCGCCGTCGTGCACGGCGATCGCACGCGGCTCGCGCGCGGCTACGGCCGAACCGGCGCGCCCGGCGGCGAGCGCATCGACGACGCCACGGTGTTCCGCATCGCCTCGCTGTCGAAGGGCTTCGCCGGCACGCTCGCCGGCCTGCTGGTCGAAGACGGCGCACTGCGCTGGGACATGCCGCTCGACCAGCAGCTGCCGACCTTCCAGCTCGCCGATGCCGCGGGCTCGACGCGGCTGACGGTGCGGGACGCGCTGGCGCACCGCTTCGGCCTGAAGTACCACACCTACGACCGCGACCTCGAAGGCGACACGCCCTACCCGATCCTCGCCGCGCGCTTGAACCAGGCGCCGCTGCTTTGCGCGCCGGGCGAATGCTTCGGCTACCAGAACGTCGCCTTCAGCCTGATCGGCGACGTGGTGTTCGCCGTAACGGGCGATTTCTACACCCGACAGGTCGAACGACGGCTGTTCGCACCGCTCGGCATGGAGAACGCCACCTTTGGACGCGACGGCCTCGAGAGCAGCGAGCGCTGGGCACGTCCGCACGTGCGCGCGGGCCGCGGCTGGACGGCCGTGCGGCCGCGCGAGAATTACTACCGCGTACCGCCGGCCGCGGGCATCAACGCCTCGATCACCGACATGGCGCTCTGGGCGAAGGCGCAGCTCGGGCATCGCCCCGAGGTGCTGTCGCCCGCGATGCTCGCCGACCTGCACACCCCGCTGGTGCAGACGCCCGACCAGCTTGGCGGCTCGCCGTGGCGACGCGCTCGGCTGCGCGATGCGCATTACGGCACCGGCTGGCGCGTGTTCGACTACCAGGGCGAGCCGCTGGTCTATCACGCCGGCGCGGTGCAGGGGTATCGGGCGATGATCGGCCTGCTGCCGCGCCGCGACGTCGCCATCGTGGTGCTGTGGAACAGCGAGTCGGCCCTGCCCTCGGGCCTGATGCCAACCTTCCTCGACCGCGTGCTCGGCGAGGCCGACGGCGAGTGGGTCGACCTCGTCAACGGACGCTGAGCCGTCGCGGCGAGCGCGCCAGAAATCCGCGAACCTGAAAAAGCTAACGCCCCTTTCGGGGCGTTATGGCCTTTGCAAAGTCCCCCGGCCGCCTGGGCAACGGGCCGGGGGTGATTACAGCAATCGGGTGTGGCTTTGGCTTACATCGCCGCGACGGGCGCAGCCGGAGCCGGAGCGGCCTTCGGGGCCGACTTCTTCTTTGCGGCCTTCTTCGGGGCCTTCTTTGCAGCCTTCTTGGCGGCCTTCTTCGGGGCAGCCTTCTTCGCAGCCTTCTTGGCGGCCTTCTTCGGGGCAGCCTTCTTCTTCGCGACCTTCTTGGCGGCCTTCTTCGGGGCGGCCTTCTTCTTCGCGACCTTCTTGGCGGCCTTCTTCGGGGCGGCCTTCTTCACCGCTTTCTTCGCGGCTTTCTTCGCAGCTTTCTTGACAGCCATGGTGCACTCCTCGTCAGTGGTTTGGCGTATTGCCTTGTGTCACTAGCCCAGTAGCAAAGGCAGGGCCGCGGCGCGAGCGCCACGACAAACCCGCAGCGACGGGATCGTCGGCGCGGATGGGGTTGGCCGCAGGAGCGCGGCGCGCGGAAAGGCCTCGGCGGCGCGGCGTTCGCGGCCGTGGGAGGCTGTTCCGGAAAAGGGGACCTCGGCATTGCGCGAGAGGGAGTCGGGCCGCACGCCCCGGGCCGGAGCCGTTCGGGCGAGATCTTCTTGTTCGCGATGCGGATGGAGGTGCGTTCGGATCACTCGTCGTGATGTGACTTGCGTTGCGGCGGAAGCTATCCACGCATTTTTTTTGTGTCAACAACTTTGCGAATCTTTTTTTCGCCGCCGCCGCCTTCGACATCGCACTTCGACGGTGGACGAGCGTGCGTCGATGCCGCGCTCTGCCGACGCGGCCGCGCGAAGCGCGCGAAAAACGCGGGAAAAAACGCGTTATCGAAAATTCGCACTCGTGAGCATTGACGTCGACGCGTGCTCGTGGCGAAGCATTCCGAGCGCAACCGCGGCTGAGCGCGCGGCGTCGGAAAAACGCCGAAATCGTCGTTTGTTGCGTCGCACAAATCAAAACTGCGCGAACTTTTTCCCCGTCGCGCGCGCATCGCGACGCTTCCGGAGGGTCCAAAGCGTCGCGATCGGCCGCTCGCGATGGTCCGGAAACGACGAAGGCCGCACCTCGCGATGCGGCCTTCGACGGTGTCGTGAGATGCCAGCCGGCACCGGAGCAGCGACGTGCTCAGTCGTCGAGCGTGGCGGCGTAGTCGGCCGACGACAGCAGCGCGTCGAGCTGCGCAGCGTCGCTGGCCTCGACGGTGAACATCCAGCCCTGGCCGTAGGCGTCGCCGTTGATCGTCTCCGGCGCGTCGGCGAGCGCGGCATTGACCGCCACGACCTTGCCGGACAGCGGCGCATAGACGTCGGAGGCGGCCTTGACCGACTCGACGACGGCGCAGCCCGCACCCTGCGTCAGCTCGTCGCCCTCGCTCGGCAGCTCGACGTAGACCAGGTCGCCCAGCGCGGCCTGCGCGTGGTCGCTGATGCCGACGGTGTAGCGGTTGCCGCCGTCGGCGCGCACCCACTCGTGGGACTTCATGAACTTCAGGTCGGCGGGAACGTTGCTCATCGTGGGCTCCGGGTTCGGGAAGGGTCGGGTGATCAGGCCAGCACGCCGGGCTGCGGCTGGCCGTCGCGGACGAAAGGATATTTCACGACGCGCACCGGGATGCGCTTGCCGCGGATGTCGACCTCGACGGCGCCGAGCTCGCCGCCGGGCACGCGGGCCAGCGCGATGGCGCGGCCGAGCGTCGGCGAGAAGGTGCCAGAGAGGATCTCGCCGATGCCGCTGGCGGTGTGGACCGGCTGCCCGTGGCGCAGCACGCCCTTCTCGTCCATTACCAGACCGATCGTCTGGCGCGGCACGCCGGCGGCCTTCTGCGCTTCGAGTGCTCCGCGGCCGTTGAAGTCGCGGCCCTCGTCCAGCGCGACCGTCCAGGCGAGTCCGGCTTCGAGCGGACTGACGCCGTCGTCCATGTCCTGGCCGTACAGCGCCATGCCGGCTTCGAGGCGCAGCGTGTCGCGCGCGCCGAGCCCGGCCGGGCCGACGCCGGCGCGCTCGAGCGCCTCCCACAGCGCGACCGCGTCGGCTTCCGGCACGATGACTTCGAAGCCGTCTTCGCCGGTGTAGCCGGTGCGCGCGACGAACAGGCCTTCGCCTGACGGAGACGCGCCCGCGCCGAACGCGGCCACCGCGGCGCGCGGCACTTCCGCAGCGGCAAAACGGCCGAGCGCCTGCACGGCGGCCGCGGCGTCGGCGGTGAGCAGCGACGCGAACTTCGCCCGCGCGTTCGGGCCCTGCACGGCGATCATCGACAGCTCCGGGCGCTCCTGCACGGTGACGCCGAATGGCCGGGCCTGCGCTTCGATCCACGGCAGGTCCTTGTCGCGGGTGGCGGCGTTGACGACGACGCGGAACCACGACTCACCCATGAAGTAGACGATCAGGTCGTCGATGACGCCGCCGGTTTCGTTGAGCATGCAGGCGTACAGCGCCTTGCCCGGCGTCTTCAGCTTGTCGACCGAATTGGCGACGAGCCGGCGCAGGAAGGGTCGCACCTGATCGCCGCGCAGGTCGACGACGGTCATGTGCGAGACGTCGAACATGCCGGCGTCGCGGCGCACGAGGTGGTGCTCCTCGATCTGCGAACCGTAGTTGAGCGGCATGTCCCAGCCGCCGAAGTCGACCATCTTCGCGCCGCGGGCGCGATGGGTGGCATTGAGGACCGTGGACTTCGTCATCGCGCGCTCTGCGGTGGTTTCGGATGCAACGGAGTATCGCAGAGGCGCGGCGACGCGTGCCGCGGCCGACTCAGCGCCGGTCGCGAAGCAGCAGGAGCACCGGGATCAGCCCAACAACGACCAGCAGCAGCGCCGGCAGCGCCGCCTGCGACCACAGGCCTTCCGACGTGGCGTTGTAGACCTCGACCGCCAGCGTGTCCCAGCCGAACGGGCGCAGCATCAGCGTCGCCGGCAGCTCCTTCATCGCTTCGACGAAGACCAGCAGCGCGGCGGCGAACAGGCCGGGGCGCAGCACCGGCAGGCCGACGCGCCACCAGCGGGAGGGACGGCGATGGCCGAGCAGCGCGGCGGAATCCATCAGGCTCGGGCGCATCACCGCAAGCGCCGATGCCGCACCGCTCAAGCCTACGCGCTGGAAACGCATCACCAGCGCCAGCACGAGGGCGAACAATCCGGTCGACAGCCCGATTGCGGCGACATGAGCCCCGAGCGCGCGTTCGAGGCTGAGCAGGCACCAGAACACCGCGACGGCCATCACCGCGCCGGGCACGGCGTAACCAAGCCCGGCGAGAAAGCTGCCGGCGCCGAGCCAGCGGTCGCCGGGGAAGCGGCGGCGCGCGGCGGCGATCCCGACGCCTAGCACCACGGCGACGGCGGCGGTCATCGCCGCGATGGCGACCGTGCCGCGCAGCGCCGACCACGGCACCGCGGCCCACGGCGTGGACGGCATCCACGCGATCAGCTGCGCGATCGGCCAGACGACGCCGAGCAGCACCACCAGCGTCGCCGCGCCCGTCACGGCGAGGCCTGAAACCGGCGACAGGCGAGTGCGCTGCGGCGCGCGAAGCTCGGGGGCAGCCGGCGGCGTCGCGCGCTGCCAGCGGCGTGCGAGCAGCAGCACGACCAGCACGCCGCCGAGCATCGCCAGCGCCAGCTGCGTGGCCAGCGCCAGCGACTTCAGGCCGGTCCAGCTCTGGATCACCAGCGTGGTCAGCGTGTCGCGACCGAGCATCTTGACCGCGCCGAAGTCGGCCAGCGTTTCCAGCAGCACGAGGCCCAGCGCCCCGAGCCAGGCCACGCGCGTGGCCGGCATCACGACGCGAAGGAACGCCTGCCGCGGCGACGCGCCGAGCATGCGCGCCGCATCGAAGGCCGCGCTGCCGTGGCGCATCAGGCTGGCGCGCATCATCAGGTACACATAAGGAAAGAGTGCCAAGCCCAGCACCACGCAGGCGCCGACAAGGCTGCGCACTTCAGGAAAGGCGTCGGCGGGCAGGCCAATGGCGCGCCACGCGCGCGCCGGCGCGGCGCTGAAGCTCAGGCCGGCGACGTACACATACGCGAGCACGTAGGCCGGGAACGCCAGCGGCAGCGCCAGCGCCCATTCCAGCCAGCGACGTCCGGGGAACTCGTGGCGCGTCACGGCCCAGGCGAAGCCGATGCCGAGCACGAGCGCGATCGCGCCGACGCCGACCAGCAGCGCGGCGGTTTGCGCCAGCGCGCGCGGCAGCATCACCGAGGCGACGTGCGGCCACAGCCCCGGCGCGACCTCGCCGGGGGAGATCGCGAGAAACGCCAGCGGTGCGCACAACAGCAACGCGGCGCCGAGAACGGCGCCGCGCGTCAACCATAACGAGTGCGTGCTGCGGCTCAGCGCCATCCGGCCTCGTTCATCAGCATCACCGCTTCGGCCTGGCGACGGCCGGCCACGGCGATATCGACCGGGTCGGCCTTGAACTCACCCCACGCCGAGACGATCGGATCGAGTTCCATGCCGGGCTTCACGGGGTACTCGTAGTTCAGGCCGGCGAACTTGGCCTGCACCGTATCGCTGGCCAGCCACTCGAGCAGCGCCTTGGCCTGCTCGGGGCGATCGCTGGCCGCGACCACGCCGCCACCGGAGATGTTGACGTGCACGCCAGCATCGGCCTGGTTCGGCCAGAACGGCGCGACGGCGAACGCCGCATCTTCCTTGATGAGGCGACCGAGGTAGTAGGTGTTGGTGACGCCGACCTCGCACTGGCCCGCGGCGATGGCCTGCAGCAGCAGGGTGTCGTCGGCGAACGGCGGCGCGGCGAGGTTCGCCACCCAGCCCTTCAAGACCTCGCGCGTGGCGTCGGCGCCGAGGCGCTCGATCATCGTGGCGACCAGCGACTGGTTGTAGACCTTGGCCGAGGAGCGCAGGCAGAGCTTGCCCTTCCACTGCGGCTCGGCGAGCGCTTCATAGGTGCTGAGCGTGGCCGGGTCGACGCGGTCCTTCGCGTACATGATCGTGCGTGCGCGCTCGGACAGGCCGAACCAGCGGCCCTGCGCGTCGCGCAGGTTGGCCGGGACGTTGGCTTCGAGCACCGGGGAGCTCGTCGGGGCGAGGAGGTCGCGCTCGGCGGCCTGGTACAGGTTGCCGGCGTCGACCGTGATCAGCAGGTCGGCCGGCGTGTTCGCGCCTTCGGCCGCGAGGCGTTCGATCAGCGCGTCGGCGCCGTCGATGCGGGTTTCGATCTGGACGCCGGTTTCCGCGGTGTAGGCGGCGAGGATCGGGTCGAGCAGCGGCGGCTTGCGCTCGGAGTAAACGACCAGCGGGCCGTCTGGTGCGGCGGGCGCGGCGGCGGCGGACGACGCATCGGCGGCCGGTGCGGCGGCGGACGCGTCGGTGGTGCCGGAATCGCCACTGCCGGGCGCGGAGCAGGCGGCCAACGTGAGGGCAGCGGCGATGCCGACGGCGAGCGGCAGCAGGGAGGAGCGGTCGATCAGGCGCATGGGGACTCCGTGGGATGCGAATGCCGTCAAATGATAACGGTTCTCATCACGAAAAAGGCAAGGCCGCGTGATCGCCGTCAAGCGGTCACGCCGCTCCCGCGCGCTCCACCCGGAGCTGCATCGACTCGGCGGCGACGATGCGCACGCGCTCGCCCTGCGGCAGATCGGGGCCGACCACCTGCCAGAACGTGTCGCCGATCTTCAGGCGCCCGCGGCCGTTTTCGATGGCCGACTCGAGCGGATGCACCTGCCCGACCAGCTGCGCGCCGCGGCGGTTCAGCAGCGGCTGCGTGCTGGCGATGCCGGTCTTGCGGATGCGCGTCCAGTAGAACGCCACGATCGCGAACGACGAACCGACGAACAGCACCGCCTGCCAGAACATCGGCAATTCCGGGACGAACACCACCAGCACCAGCATTGCGCCGGCCGCAAGGCCGAGCCAGATCAGCGCCGCGCCCGGCAGCAGGGTTTCCAGCGCGATCAGGCCGAGCGCGAGGCAGGCCCAGAAAATGACGATGGGGCGGAAATCGAGATCCATGGCGTCAGCGCGGGATCGCCGGCGGGTTGGCGCGCGCGGCGGCCTTCGCCGCCTGCACCGCCTGCTGGTTCGACAGGCCCTCCTTGGCGAGTTCCGCGATGCCGGCCAGCGAGGAAATCACCCCCGTCGTCTCCATCGGCATCATCACGAACTTGCTGTTCTGGGAATGCGCCAGCTCGCGGAAGGCCTCGACGTATTTCTGCGCCACGAAGTAGTTGATCGCCTGGACGTCGCCTTTGGCGATCGCCTCCGACACCATGCGGGTGGCGTTGGCCTCGGCCTCGGCGAGGCGCTCGCGGGCCTCGGCCTCGAGAAACGCCGCTTCCTTCTTGCCCTGCGCCTCGAGCACGGCGCCCTGCTTCTCGCCCTCGGCGCGCAGGATCTCGGCGGCGCGGAGCCCTTCAGCCTCGAGGATGTTGGCGCGCTTCTCGCGCTCGGCCTTCATCTGCCGGGCCATCGAGTCGATCAGGTTCTGCGGCGGCTGGATGTCCTTCAGCTCGATGCGGTTGACCTTGATGCCCCAGGCGTGGGTCGCGCTGTCGATGACACCGAGCAGCTTGGCGTTGATCTCGTCGCGCTTCGACAGCGATTCGTCGAGGTCCATCGAGCCGATCGCGGTGCGGATGTTGGTCATCACCAGGGCGATGGTGGCGGACTCGAGGTCGGACACTTCGTACGCGGCCTTGGCGGCGTCCAGCACCTGGAAGAACACCACGCCGTCGACCTTCACCACCGCGTTGTCCTTGGTGATGACGTCCTGGCTGGGGATGTCCAGCACCTGCTCCATCATGTTGATCTTGCGGCCCACGCCCTGCACCACCGGGAACAGGAAGTGCAGGCCCGGCTCCATGGTGTGCGTGTACTTGCCGAAGCGCTCGACCGTCCATTCGAAGCCCTGCGGCACGACGCGGACCATCTTGAAGAGGAAGAGGATGCCGACGACGACGATGACGCCGATCAGAATGCCCACGGTGACGCTCCTGTGCTTCGAGGGGAATGGGCCGGAGTATAGGCCGAGGCCGGGCGCCGTCGACGACGACGCTGCGACGCTTTCGGCCCGTGGCGCATCCTGAGCCTCGTGACCCGCATCTCCGCCTTCGCCATCGACGTGCCCGACGCCCTGCTCGAGCGGGCGCGGACGCGCGAATCCAGCGCCTGCGAGCAGCTGTATCGCTGGTTCGAGCGCCCGGTGTATTCGCTGGGCGTTCGCATGCTCGGCTGCCCGGATGCGGCGATGGACATGCTGCAGGACACCTTCATGAAGGTGTTCGACAAGCTGCCGGCGTTCCGCGGCGACTCGCCGTTCTGGGGCTGGCTGCGGCAGATCGCGGTGAACGAATGCCTGATGCGGCTTCGCGGGCGCGGCCGCGACGAGCCGTCGGAATCGGAACCCTTCGAACCCGACCTGCACGAACACGAAGGCCTGTTGCCACCGCAGGCCGCCGACGCCGCCGCACTCACCGAGGTGCTCGGCAGGCTGCCCGACAAGACCCGCAGCGTGCTGTGGCTGTACCACGCCGAGGGTTACACGCATGACGAGATCGCCGCGCTGCTCGGACAGAGCGTGAGCTTCTCGAAATCCCAACTGGCGCGCGGCACGCGGAAGCTGCGCGCCCTGCTGCAACTGACGGAGGACTCCCATGCCTGACCTCGACAACGCCGTGCCGATCGGCGCAGCGCTGCGCGCGCTGCCGCTCGAGACGCCGCCGCGCAGCGCGTGGCCGGCCGTCGCGCCCGCGGTTCGTTCGGAAGCCCGCCGCCCCGCGCGCTGGCCGTATGCGCTCGCCACGGCTGCAGCACTCGCATTGGCCGTGCTGCTGCCGGTGCCGGGCGATGCGCCGATGGATGCGCCGGCTGACGGCGCGCTTGCGGGCGAGACGATCGACCTGCCCGCGCTGATGCAGGAATCAGCCCGCCTTGAACGGCTGATCGCCGCGGTCAACGACGACCCGCTGCAGCCCGCCGATGCGCTGGTGCTGGGCCTCGCGTTCGAGGATGAACTCGCCGGCATCGACGCCGCACTGGCCGCCGCGCCGCGCGGCTCGCGCGATGCCAACGAACTCTGGCAGCAGCGCGTCGACGTGCTGTCGCGCTATGCGGCGCTGCAGTCGTCACGGCGGCTGCTGGCGTCCGCGGGCCAGCCGTTCGAAACCACCCTCGTCGCACTCCATTGAGCGACCGCACCAGTCCGAACAAACTGAGGAGACCACGATGAAACGCACCGCTTCGATCCGCGTCCTCGCCGCCGCGCTCGCCCTTTCGATCGCCAGCGCTGGCGCGGCACAGACGTCCGCCCCGGTTGCGGCCCCGTCCGACGCGGACGCCAAACGCGCGGAGATGGCGCTGCTTGAGCGGCAGATGGCCGAACTGGGTCGACGCATGGCCGAACTCGGCGGAGAGCTGGGCGACGCCCAGCGTCGCATCGCCATCCAACGCGTCGGGGGCGAACGCCCGGGCATGGGCGTCGTTCTTGGCGAAAACAGCGGCGCCGGCGTCAAGCTCGGCGCGGTGACACCCGGCGGCCCGGCGGACAAAGCCGGCCTGAAATCCGGCGACGTCGTGCGCAGCATTGATGGACGCAACCTCGACGCTGACGGTCGCGATGCGGCTGGCGAGCTCGTGTCCGCCCTTCGCGGCAAGCAGAACGGCCAGCAGGTGCGGATCGGCTACCTGCGCGACGGGCGCTCGGCGACGGCGAACGTGACCCTCGCGCCGGTGGGCGGCGTCGCGACCTTCGACTGGGTCGGCGACATGGCGGAGCACCGGCGGGCGATGGCCGAGCACGGCCGCGAGATGCGCAAGCACGTCGAAGTAATCACCGAGAATGTCGGCCCCGACGGCGTGCGGGTGGTGACCCGCGGCGGCCCCGGCGACCTCCGGGTGCTGACCTGCATCAACGGCGAGGGCGACTGCAACCGCGAGATCATCACCCGCGCCTTCCGCTTCCGCGGCCTGAACCTGTCGAGCCTCGACGCCGACCTCGGCCGCTACTTCGGCACCGACAAGGGCGCCCTGCTGGTCGCCGCCAGCGACGCCCTGCCCGGCCTGAAGTCCGGGGACGTGATCACCGCCGTGGAGGGCAAGGCTGTCGAGTCGCCGCGCGAGGTGATGCGCGCGCTCGGCGGCAAGGACGCCGGCGAAAAACTGAAGCTGCGCATCCTGCGCAATCGCATCGCGCAGGACGTCGAGATCACGGTACCGGAAGGGCGGCCGATCGATTTCCTGCCGCCGCCTCCGCCGGCGCCGCCCGCACCACCGGCACCGCCGGCCGCTCCGGGGAGCGCAGCGCCGGCCGCCGCGCCGGCGCCTCCGGCACCACCCGCGCCTCCCGCGCCTCCCGCGCCGCCAGCCGATGCGCGGGCGACGGTGATCTGATCCTCGGGAAACCTCAGCGCGCGGCCGTCGCCTCCGCGGGTGCCGGCAGCGCCTCGATGTGGCGCGCGAAGATGCGATCGATGGCCTGCGCGTCGACCGTGTCGCCGTTTTCGGCCTTCGACGCGAGGTCGAACAGCCCGACGATCACCGGCATGCCGTCGACCTTCGTATCAATGACGAGGCCGCCGGTGTCGAGGGCCGCCTGCCAGCGCGCGCGCACGTCGGCCCAGAACGGCGCCGTCGCCTGCCAGTAGCGGTAGGCCGGGCCGAAGTCGGTTTCCGTCGTGCGGCGGTAGTCGTTGAAGCCGAACTCGCGGGTGAGCGTGCGCACGGTGCGCTCGCCCTCGCGCACGGTCTTGGTGTTGTCCTGCTCGTGCGTCCAGCCGAACGGCGTGACGGTGTGGCGGTTCTCGACGTTCAGCGCGTTGTAGTCCTCGCGCGTGGTGTATTCGCGGCGCGGCAGCGGGCGCCACGAGCGGTCCGACGTCCACGTGGCGTTGCCGTACTTGTGGTTCCACGCGCCGGTGCCGCAGTAGCGCGGCGCGTCGGACACCTCAAACACGCACTGCGTCCACTTTCCGGCGGTTTCTTCGGCGCTCAGCGCGCGCACGCGCCAGGTCTGGTCGGCGACGAACTCGAAGCGCGACGGTGCCTCGAAGGTCCAGTCCTGCCGCCAGTGCTTGGTCACGTGGCCGTTGGGCGCCACGAGGATGTGCTGCAGCACGATTTTCGACGGCGTGTCTTCGACGAGGATGACGACCTCGCGCGCGCCGCTGTCCTTGGCCTCGCGCGCTTCGTAGCCGGCGGTGAGCGGCACGGTTTCTTCGAACTGGAAGGTGACGGCGTACTCGCCCTGCATGGCGAGAATGGCGGCGCGATCTTCCGCCGACGGCGCGGCGGCGACCGGCGTGGCGACGAAAAGAGTGGAGAGAAGAAGAGGAACGAGCGGGGTCGTGGCGGTGCGCATGTGGGGCTCCGTGGCGGGGATGAGGGAAAACTCAGAACGAGGCGGTGACGGTGATGCGGGCGTTGCGCCCGGACCGGGTGTAGCGATCAAGCACGGTGGAGCTCGCGGGCACGCCGGCGGTGTCAGTGGCATCCCAGACGCGGCGGTCGGCGAGGTTGAACACCGCGGCTTCGACCTTGAAGGTGTCGTTGATCGCCCAGTCGGCGATCAGGTCCAGCAGCGCGTGGCCGGGCGCGACGAAGGCCGTCGTGCTGCTGACGTCGTCCTGCCGCGCGGCGGCGCTGGCGATCAGCTCGACGCCGCCGTCGCTGCCCTGCCAACCCACGCCGAGCACGGCGCGCAGCGGGTCGATCGAGGCCAGCCAGACATCCGCGGTGCGGTCGATGCCGCGCGTGCGACTGGCGGCGAAGCGGACGAAGCCGCCGTTCCAGCCCAGATCGTCCAAGGCAAGGCGCGCGCTGGCTTCCGCGCCCCAGGTGTCGACGCGCGACAGGTTCACCGACTGGAACAGCAGCAGGCCGGTGACCGGATCGACGCCGACGTTCCGGCGCGAATCGATGAAGTCGCGGTAGCGCGAGGCGTGGGCGGTGAACGTCCAGCGCAGCGCACCATGATCGCCGCGCAGGCCGACGTCAACGCCGCGACTGGTTTCGGGCTTCAGGTCGGGATTCGGCAGCGCGGCGTAGCCAGAGGCAACGTTCGTGAAGCCCAGGTTCGCGTCGTCGTAGGGCGGCGCACGGAAGCCGGCGGCGGCGTTGGCGTACAGCGACACGGCGTCGGTGAACGACCACACGAGCCCGAGCTTCGGGCTCCAGCGCTGCGCGTCGAGGCCGGTCGGCGCGAAGCCGGGGTTGTCGCCCGCGAAGATCGCGTCGAGCGTCGGGTCCAGCCGGTAGTCATCGAAGCGCAGCGCCGGCAGCAGGCGCAGGTCGCCGTCGAGCAACGGCACATCGGCCTGCGCGAACAGGCTCCACTCGCGCGTTCGGCTCACCGGGAAATCGCGCACCGGGAAGACGTCGGGAAAGATCGTGCCGCTCACCGCGCCCGTCGTGAGATTGACGCTGCGGCCGTCGCGCTTCTGCTTGATGTCGGTCTCGGTGAACTGCAGGCCGTACAGCAGCCCGACGTCGCCGAGCGCCTTGTCGGCCACCAGCTCGAGGCCGTCCTCGCGCTGGAAGAAATCGAACACGCGCTCACGGCGGGTGGGGTTCACCGGATTGCCGGCGACGACCGAAGCGCGGTTTTCGAACGTGAACTGCTCGGTGCGGCTGTCCTGCCGATGCACCTGCCAGCGCAGCGTGTCGGCTGCGGTGATGTCGAGGGCGTGCACGCCGTCCAGCGACAGCCGCGCGCGGTTCTTGCGGTCGTCGGCGTCGAGCGACTGCACGCGCACGCGCTGCCCGAACACCACGGTGTCGGCGCGCGCCGACAGCACGCTGGTCGTCGCGTCGGTGTCGCTGGCATCGACGGTGAAGCGCAGGCGGTCGCCGTCGCCGAGGTCGTAGAGCAGCTTGCCGAGCAGCGCCCGCTGGGAGTTGTCACTCGGGTTCGCGGCCGTGCGCGTCGAATCGGGCGCCGTGTTCGTGCCGAAGTTCTCGCTTTCGTGGCCCTCGCGCGCCTGCGCATGCAGCAGCCACGACCACGCGCCGCGGCGCGCCGCCATCGTCAGGCCCAGCCGCGCGCTGTCGTCGACGCTCGCCGCGCCCGCGCGAACGCGGCCCGCGAAGCCGTCGTCGCCCGGCAGCAGGTCCACCGGATCGAGGGTGACGAAACGCACCGTGCCGCCAAGCGCATCGGAGCCGTACAGCGCGCTGGCGGGGCCACGCAGCACTTCCGCCTGCTTCAGGATCGAGACATCGACCGCGTCGCGATCGGCGTTCGAGAAGCTGCCGATGTTGAAGCTGTCGGCCACGTTGACGCCGTCGACCTGAAGCTGCACGCGGTTGCCGCCGAGGCCGCGGATGCGCACGTCGCCGAGACCGAAGCGGCCGAAGCCGCCGACCACCGTCACCGACGGCTCGTAGCGGAACAGCTCGCGCAGGTCCTGCGCCTGCGTGCGTTCGATCTCGACGCGCGGCACGACGGACACCGTGGCCGGCGCATCGGCGATCGCGCCCTCATTGCGGGTGGCGACGACGATGACGGCGTCGAGCAGGGTGGCGTCGGGCGACGGTTCGGGGGCGGGTGCCGCGACAGCGCGCGACGAGGGCAGCAGGGCGGACAGCGCGAGGCCGACCGCCACCGCAAGACAGCGGGGACGCATGGACAACTCCGTGGTTCGGGGATGAACCGGTGGAGCTGGCGTCCGACGCGAGGCCGGGAGCGGGCAACCGGGGCCGTCGTGCGACGGCGGGAGCGGGCCCGGGGGCCCGCGGGATGGCGCGCGTTACTTCACGAGGATGAGTTTGTCGTTCCGCGTGTGGCGCAGACGGTAAACCTTGTCGCCATGGACGATCTCGATCTCGCGCGCGCCGTTGAGCAACAGGCGGCTGTCCACGGCGGGGGCGTGGAACGCGGTAGCGGAGCGGCCGGCGACCATCAGGCGGGCCGGGCTGGGCGGAAGCGGGGGCACATCGACGACGGGCATGGCGGACTCCTGCGGAGGGCGGGTGGGCATTGCCGTGCAAATGCTACTGATTCGCATTTGTAAGTCAACACCCCCGCTGGCTCAGCTCACCGCGGCCACCAGCCGGGCTCGCGTGGCCGCGTCGAGCTGCGGCACCACGTCGAGTGCGCTGAGGTTCTGCGCGAGCTGCTCCGGCTTCGTCGCGCCAAGGATCACCGTCGACACGCGCGGGTTGCGCAGGCACCACGCGATGGCCAACGGCGCCGGCTCGATGCCGAGCTCCTTCGCCAACGCGGTGAATCGCTTGACGCGCGCCAGCGTGGCCGCGCCCTCCTCACCCTGCACCTTCTTCTGCAGCCACTCGTAGCCCGGCGTGGCGAGCCGGGAATCCGCTGGAATGCCGTCGGCGTACTTGCCGGTGAGCAGGCCCGACGCCAGCGGCGACCACGTCGTGGTGCCGAGCCCGATGGCGTCATACAGCGGCGCGTACTCACGCTCGACGCGCTCGCGATGCAGCAGGCTGTACTGCGGCTGCTCCATGCTCGGCCCGACGAGATGGTGCGCCCGGGCGATGCGGTCGGCCTCGGCGATGGCTTCGACGGGCCATTCCGAGGTACCCCAGTACAGAACCTTGCCGGCGCGCACGAGCTGGTCCATCGCCCACACGGTTTCATCGATCGGCGTATCCGGATCGGGGCGATGGCAGAAGTAGAGATCGAGGTAGTCGACGCGCAGCCGCTTCAGCGCGGCATCGCAGGCGTCGCGCACGTGCTTGCGCGAAAGCCCGCGCTGCATCGGCGCGGGCGCATCCGCCGCACCGAAAAACACCTTGCTCGACACCGCGTACGCATCGCGCGGGAAGCGCATGTCGGCGAGCACGTCGCCCATGATCCGCTCGGCCTCGCCCCGGGCGTAGGTCTCGGCGTTGTCGAAGAAGTTGATGCCCGCGTCGAAGGCCTGCGTGATCAGCCGCCGCGCTTCACCGCGGCCCACCGAGGTGCCGAACGTGACCCACGCGCCGAACGACAGCGCGGACACCTGCAGGCCGGTGCGGCCGAGACGGCGGTAGAGCATGGAAAACCTCGGTGGTCGACGTGAACGCCGCGAGTCTAGCGAAGCGCGCGTGAGTGGCTGACGAGGGTCGACGCACGCTTGTTGCGTCGACAGCGCGTATCCTCCGCGCCCCATGGACGCTCTTCTTGTCTCCACCGCCGCCGTCGCGATCGCCGAAATCGGCGACAAGACCATGCTGTTGGCGCTGATCCTCGCGGCGCGCTACCGGCAGCCGTGGGCCGTCGTCGCCGGCATCGCGGTCGCGACGCTCGCCAACCATGCGCTGGCCGGCTGGGCCGGCGCTTGGGTCGCCTCGATGGTCTCGCCTCAAACGCTGAAGTGGGGCGTGGTCGCCTGCTTCGCCGCGGTCGCCGCGTGGACGCTGGTTCCCGACAAGATGGACGAGGACGACGCGCCGAAACCTTCGCGCTTCGGGGCCTTTCTCGCTACCACGGTCGCCTTCTTCATCGTCGAGATCGGTGACAAGACGCAGATCGCCACCGTGGTACTCGCGGCGAAGTACGAGCCGCTGTGGCAGGTCGTCGCCGGAACCAGCCTCGGCATGCTCATCGCGAACGGCCCGGTGGTGCTGCTCGGCCACTGCTACGCCGACCGGCTTCCGTTGAAAGCCGCGCGCTGGAGCGCGGCAGCGCTGTTCGCTGGGCTGGCGGTGTGGGTGGCGGTGCGGGGGCTGGGCGGATGAGTCGCAGGGCGCGGGCCATCCTCTTCGTCTTTTTCACTCTAGTTCTCGCCGGAGTGGTCGTGTGGCTGGCGTTGGGGCACCGGGAGTACCAACCAACCGACCCACACGAATCAGCACGCGACGCCGTCACTGGCGACAACACACCCAGCGACGGCACCGCTGATGTCGTGAAGGGAAATAAATGGGCGGCCGATCCTGATCAGGCGAGCGCGCCAGTATTTCCAGCGGGCGCGGATCCCGCCGCGGTGATTTCAGCACTGCTGCCGGCGGCACGTGCCGGCGACCCGGCTGCCGCGTGCCGTGTGGCGCTGGAACGCCTCGCCTGCGACGCGGCGCAGCACCAGCGGGACGACATGCTCGCGGCATTTCGCGCGGAAGAAGAGCGTGCGGCCCGGCAGTCGCGCGGAAACGACGATGCTGACATGGCGCGGCTTCTCGCCCGAAAGGCCGAGCGCTACGCCGACTACCAGGTCGCCCTGATCGAACGCGGCGCTGCGTGTGCGCGCGTTCCACCATCACTGCGAGATGACGGCATCGACTGGCTGGCGCGCGCGGCGGCCACCGGACACGCCGAATCCGTGCTGCGTTACGCCACGGGGCAGTCGCTCGGTTTTGTCGAGGGACTTGAGCCGGATGAATCGGTTCGGTGGCAGCTGCTCGGACAGCCGCACTTCGAAGCTTGGCGACGCGATGCGCCCGTCCTGCTGCAAGGGATGATCGACGCTGGCAGACCGGAAGCGGCATTCGTGCTGTTCTTCGCTTATTCGGAAGACGCTACCCCGTTGGGCGGTCTCCTGCGCGACGATCCCGTTGAGGCCGCGGCGATGAGGCTGCTCATGCGGGACTCGAGCCCGAACCCGACTCACTCCGATCCACTGCGGGCGCTCGACGCGATCCAACGGCAGACCGCCACGTCGCGCTTCGCCCAGCTACGGACGCGTCTCGGCGGCGGTCGCATGGACCGGCGCTTGCTCGAGGACAGCCTCGAACCGGCGCCCCTGAGTCTGATTGGGGCGCGAGAAGGCACCCCACCTCCCTGCCGGATTTAGGCGCAAACGGTTGCCGGCCCCGGGCCGACCCCCTACCCTGCCCCGATCTTCCCGCCGGTCACCCCGATGTCACAGATTCTCTTCGGCCTGTTCGGCCTGTCCGTCCTCGTGGGCATCGCTTGGCTCTTCTCCAGCCACAAGCGGCAGGTCGACTGGAAGCTGGTGGGCACCGGCATGGTCATCCAGGTGTTGTTCGCGGCCTTCGTGCTGCTGACGCCGTTCGGCGCGGCGATTTTCGGCGCCGCGGCCCACGCCTTCGTCACCGTCTCGGGCTACACCACCGAGGGCGCGAAGATGATCTTCGGCGACCTCGCCACCGCGGACCGCTTCGGCTTCATCTTCGTGTTCCAGGTGCTGCCGACGGTGATCTTCTTCGCCGCGCTCACCGCCATCCTGTACCACCTCGGCATCCTGCAGCTCGTCGTCAAGGCGATGGCCTGGGCCATCACCAAGGTGATGAAGCTCTCGGGCGCCGAAACGACCTCGGTCTGCGCCAGCGTGTTCATCGGCCAGACCGAAGCGCCGCTCACGGTGCGCCCGTACATCAGCAAGATGACCGACTCCGAGCTGCTGACGATGATGATCGGCGGCATGGCGCACATCGCCGGCGGCGTGATGGCCACCTACGTCGGTCTGTTGGGCGGCACCGACCCCGAGCTGCAGGCGCTTTACGCCAAGCACTTCCTCGCGGCGTCGATCATGGCCGCCCCCGCCACCTTCCTCGTGGCCAAGATCCTGATCCCGGAGACGCAGGAGCCGTTGACCCGCGGCAGCGTCAAGATGGAAGTCGAGAAGACCTCCGCGAACGTCATCGACGCCGCGGCCGCGGGCGCGGCCGACGGCGTCAAGCTCGCCATCAACATCGCCGCGATGCTGCTGGCCTTCGTGGCGCTGATCGCGATGCTCAACGCGATGATCGGGTGGGCCGCGGGCACCGTGGGCCTGACCGCGTGGCTCAACAGCGGCAACGACCCGCGCTGCCTCAGCGACGCGGCGTTCGCGGCCGTGGCCGGCAACGGCTGCGTGCAGGTGAACCTCGGCACGATCCTCGGCACCGTACTGGCCCCCATCGCGTGGGTCATCGGCATTCCGTGGGAAGACGCGATGATCGGCGGCGGCCTGATCGGCCAGAAGATCGTGCTCAACGAGTTCATCGCCTATCTGCAGCTCTCGCAGCTGCCGGTCGGCACCGGCGTCGGCGCCATCAGCGAGGAAAGCCGGATCATCCTGACCTACGCGCTGTGCGGCTTCGCCAACTTCGCATCGATCGCCATCCAGATCGGCGGCATCGGCTCGCTGGCGCCCGAGCGTCGCGCCGACCTCGCCCGCTTCGGCCTGCGCGCCGTGCTCGGCGGCTCGATCGCCACGCTGATGACGGCGACCATCGCCGGCGTGATGCTCAACTGGCACTGAGCCGCGCGATGAGCGGCCGCGTCGTCGTCGTCGGCAGCTACAACCAGGACCTCGTCTGGGAGGTCGATGCCTTGCCCGCACCGGGCGAAACCCGCGCGGGAATCGCCTTCCGCAGCGGCCCCGGCGGCAAGGGCTTCAACCAGGCCGTCGCCGCGGCGCGCGCCGGCGCGAACACCACGTTCATCGGAGCACTTGGCAATGACGCTCTCGCGGCGGGTGCGAGAGCGCTCGCCCAGACCGAAGGCCTTGACGCCCGTTTCGAAACCATCACCGACGCCGCCACCGGCACCGCCGGCATCCTCGTCGACGCGCAGGGCCGCAACAGCATCGTCGTCGCGCTGGGCGCCAACGCTCGGCTGACGGTCGCGCATGTCGAAGCGCAGGCCGACGCCTTCCGCGACGCCGCCGTGGTGCTGGCGCCGCTGGAATCCCCGCTTGATGCGGTACTTACCGCGCTGCGTCTCGGCCGCGCCGCGGGCGCGCGCACGGTGATGAATCCCGCGCCGGTGCATGCGAGCCTCGACGCCACGTCATTCGCCGATGTCGACCTGCTGACGCCGAACGAAAGCGAGATGGCGGCGCTGCTGGCGCGCATCGACGGCTCGCGCGCCGAGCCGGCAACGCTCCGCGACCTGCCGGACGACGCTCTGGCGTCGCTGTGCGCGCGCCTGCCGGTGCGCGCGGTGCTGGTGACGCTCGGTGATGCCGGCGCGGTCATCGCGCCCGGTGCCGCCCGTGGCGATGCGCCGCTCGCTGCGGTAACGCGCGTTCCCGCGGCCGCCGTCCGCGCCGTCGACACCACCGGCGCCGGCGACGCGTTCAACGGCGCGCTGGCGGCGGCCTGGGCCACGCGGCCTGGAGCCGACCTCTCGACGCTGCTGCCGTTCGCCGTGCAGTTCGCGGGGCTGTCCACCGAACGCCGCGGTGCGGCAGCGGCGATGCCCGTTCGCGCCGATGTCCTCGCGCGCTTCGGGGGCTGAGGCCATGCGCATCGGCCACTTCGCCATCGAGCCGCCGGTGGTGCTCGCGCCGATGGCCGGCGTGACCGACAAGCCGTTCCGGATGCTGTGCAAGCGCCTCGGCGCGGGCCTGTGCGTGTCGGAAATGACCACCAGCGACCCGCGCTTCTGGAACACGCCGAAATCACTGCGTCGCATGGACCACATCGGCGAGCCCGAGCCGGTGTCGGTGCAGATCGCCGGCACCGAGCCCGTGCAGTTGGCCGAGGCCGCGCGCTACAACGCCGCGCACGGCGCCGAGCTGATCGACATCAACATGGGCTGCCCGGCCAAGAAGGTCTGCAACGTCGCCGCGGGCTCGGCCCTGCTGCGCGACGAGGCGCTGGTGGCGCGCATCCTCGAGGCCGTCGTCGGTGCCGTGGACGTGCCGGTGACGCTGAAAATCCGCACCGGCTGGTGCCGCGAAACCCGCAACGCGCTCGCCATCGCGCGGATCGCCGAGGCCAGCGGCATCGCCGCGCTCACCATCCACGGCCGAACGCGCAGCGACTTCTACGAAGGCGAGGCGGAGTACGCCACCATCGCCGCGGTGAAGGCCGCGCTGCGCATTCCGGTGATCGCCAACGGCGATGTCACCTCGCCGCGCAAGGCGAAAGCCGTCCTCGACGCGACCGGCGCCGACGCGGTGATGGTGGGCCGCGCCGCGCAGGGCCGGCCGTGGATCTTCCGCGAGATCGCGCACTACCTCGCCACCGGCACCGAGCTGCCGCCGCCGACACTCGCTGAAGTGCGCGATCTCCTGATCAGCCACCTCGACCATCTGCACGCGTTCTACGGCGAGCCGCAGGGCGTGCGCATCGCCCGCAAGCATCTCGGGTGGTACGCGAAGGAGCAGCCGGACCACGCGGCCTTCCGCGCGATCGTCAACGCCGCCGAAACCGGAGAGCGCCAGATCGAACTGACGCGCGACTACTTCGACGCGCTGGTGGCGGGCGTTGCGCCGGCGTTCGCCTCGGCCGCCTGAGCCGCGCCGCGCTCCGCATCGGCGAACGGCGTGCCCGGAATCGGCTCGCCGAACCAGATCCGCCGCCACAGCCCGACGAGCTGCCCGTCGCGAACGCGAGGCTGCTCGATCTGCCGGTTGTCCGCCGGCCGCCAGTCGCCGCCCTCGCGCCGCGCCGCGACATGGGTGAAGAAGAACGTCGGATGCTGGCCCATGCGCAGGTCGGCGAGGTGCAGCTCATCGCCGACCACGTCGGCGCGCTGGAAGCCGTGCGAGAACCACAGCAGGCGCTGCACGGCCCAGACGTCGCCGGCCTCATGCAGCAGCGTGCGGTTGAAGCGGTGCTGGATGAAGCGGATGGGCCCGGCATCCGCGACCAGCGAGCGTTCGCCCTCGAGGTAGCCGCCGGGCGTGAGCACGACGATGCGCCACAGCAGGGTATTGAACGGCATCGCGACGACGAGGCGCGGCGCATCGGCATGCGCGGTACCGGCGAGGGACGCCGCGGCGATGCTGTCGACGTGGCGCTGCGCGATCACGCTCCAGCCGGCGTACGCCGTGCTCAGCGAGAGGCCGAACGCCAGCGCCACGGCGCCGCGCGGGGCTTCGCCGGCGAATGCGGCAACCAGCATCGCGACCAGCAGGGGCAGCGTGTACAGCGGATCGATGATGAACAGGCTGCCGCCCATGACCGGCGGGGTGGACAGCGGCCAGAACACCTGGGTGCCGTAAACCGTGAAGGCGTCGAGCAGCGGGTGGGTGATCAGGGTGAGCAGGACGGCCACGAGCCACGCGCGCGGGGCCTCCCGAACCGGCGCCCAAGCCGCGCGCAGCGCCACCCACAGCAGCGCCCCCACCAGAGGCAGCACGAACAGCGAGTGGCTGAAGCCACGGTGGAAGGTCATGTTGCTGACGCCGTCACCGTAGTCAATGAGCACGTCGAGGTCGGGCAGCGTGCCAAGCGCGGCGCCGAGGAGCAGGGCCTTGCGACGATGGCGAGCGGGGACGCAGGCGGCGGCAACGGCCGCGCCGAGCACGGCTTGGGAAAGGGAGTCCATGCGCGAAGCCTACGACGCGCGCGTGCGCGACGGGTGAGCGCGGATCAGGCCGCCTCGGGCACGGGCTCGGGCGCGCGCACCGGCAGCGGCGCCAGCCGGCGCTCGTCGATCCAGCACACCTTCGGGCCGATCCGCTTCAGCGTTTCGCCGCGATGGTCGAGCAGGCGCAGCGTGCCGTCGCGGTCTTCCACCAGCGCAGTCAGGCTTTCCACCCAGTCGCCGTCGTTCGCGTAGATCAGTCCGTCGCGCTCCAGCAGCGCCGGGCGATGGATGTGCCCGCAGACGATGCCGTCGAGGCCGCGGCGGCGCACGTCGTCGAGGCCCGCGTCGATGAAGCGCGCAATGTAGCGCTCGGCCGCGCCGCTTTGGCGCTTCAGGAAGTCGGCGAGCGACCAGTAGCGCAGGCCGAAGCGTCGACGGAACGCGTTGGCGATCTGATTGCCGGTGAGGATGCGCTCGTACAGCCAGTCGCCGAGCTCCTCCTGGAAGCCCCCGAACTGCGTGACGCTGTCGTAGTCGTCGCCGTGCACCACCAGCAGGCGGCGGCCATCGGCCGTGGTGTGGATGACGCGGCGGCGCACGCTCATGCGCGGCAGCATCAAGCCGCAGAAGCGGCGGATCGGGCGGTCGTGGTTGCCCGGCACGTAGACGATCTCGGTGCCGGCGGCGCGCAGCTTGTGCAGCGCTTCGACGACGTGGTTCTGCGCGTGGCCCCAGGCCGCGCGCTTGGCCGACATCCACCACAGGTCGACGATGTCGCCGACGAGATACAGACGCTCCACGTCCAGCGCGCCGAGGAAGGCGGCCAGCTCGTCGGCGTGGCAGTGCTTCGAGCCGAGGTGCACATCGGAAACGAAGGCCGCGCGTCGGCGTGGAGCCGTCGCCGGCTTCGGGGTGCGCTGCGTCGTCATGCCGCCTCCGCGTTTTTCGGAAGTGTCGCCACGTCACCGGCGATGTAGCGCTGGAACTTCTTGGGCTTGATGCGGTGCAGATCGACTTCGATCAGCCCGTCGACGCAGTTGGCGAAGTCGGGGTCGACGCCGAAGGCCAGGAAGCGCGCGCCGCCCGGCTCGCACAGCTCGGTGTACTGCTTGTAGAGCACCGGCACCTTCGCCCCGAGCGCATCGAGGTTGGCGCGGAGGATCTTGAAGCTCTGCTCGGCGTCCAGGCCGCGGTAGCAGGGCGCGTCGGCGAGGAAGCGGAACGGATGACGGGCGCGCGCCGGCGCGCGCGCGGCGGCGTCGAGTGCACCGTCGGCGCCATAGTGCTGCCCGTAGTACGCGACGAGCTGCTCGCGCGCGGCGATCGGCAGCTCGGCGCTGATCGACACCGGCCCGAACAGGTAGCGCACGTCCGGGTGCGCGCGCAGGTAGGCGCCGATGCCGATCCACAGGTAATCGAGGCTGCGCGAGCCCCAGTAGGCCGGCGCGACGAAGCTGCGGCCGAGCTCCATGCCCTGCGCCGCATGCGCCTGCGTTTCCGGGCCGAACTCGAACAGGCTGGCGGTGTACAGGCCCTTCAGGCCGCGCGTGGCCAGCACCTCGCTGCCCCGGCAGACGCGGTACGCGCCGGCGATCTGCAGCGCCTCGGCGTCCCACAGCACGATGTGCTCGTACCAGGTGTCGTAGGCGTCGACGTCGAAGGCGCGGCCGGTGCCCTCGCCCACCGCGCGGAAGCTCTGCTCGCGCAGACGCCCCAGCTCGCGCAGCAGCAGGCTGTCGGCCTTCAGCCGCCCGACGCGGATCTGCTTACCGTCCGGCGTGCGGCCCAGTTCGCGCATCGCGAGGATCTCGGCGCGCAGCGCGCCGCGGTCGACGGCGTGCGCCAGCGGCATCGGGTCCGGCGGCGCGGTTTCGCGACGCGTGCCGATGGCCTGCAGCGCCTGCCGCATCGAGGCCAGCGCCTTCGCGGTGTCGAGTCGGCCACCCTCGGCGGCGTCGGTGTCGATGCGCCGCGGCAGGCCGATGCGCAGGTCGATGCGCAGGCCGCGGGCCTTGAAGATCTCGCGCGGCAGCAGGGCCGTGCCGACCGGCTTGTACAGGCTGGAGAGCCCGTAGAACAGCGCCGAATTCTTCGCCTTGATGCGCACCGGCAGCACGGGCGCCGCACTCTCGCGCGCGAACTTGACGAAGCCCGCGCGCCAGCGGCTGTCCTGCACGCCGCGCCAGCCGAAGCGCGCGACCTCACCCGCCGGGAACACGATCACCGCCTGCTCGGCCTCGAGCGCCGCCGTCACCGCCTTCAGACTCTCCGCACTCGGCTTGCCGCCGAGGATGCGCAGCGGCAGCAGCAGCTCGCGCAGGCCTTCGAACTCCAGCAGCAGGTCGTTGGCGAGGATGCGCACGTCGCGCCGCACGGTGCCGACAAGGTGCAGCAGGGCCAGCGAATCGAGCGCGCCCAGCGGGTGGTTGGCGACGATGATGACGCGCCCCGTCTGCGGGATGCGGCCGCGTTCGACCTGGTCGACCGTGTAGCGCGTGCCGAGGTGGTCGAGCACGCCTTCCACGAAGTCGAAGCCGGTGCGGTGCGCATTCGCCGCGAGGAACGCGTTGATCTCGTCGAGCTTGCCGAACTTCGCGATGGAGCGCGCAAGCCCTTGCGCGAGGGCCGCCTTCGGCCCTTCGAACCAGTGGGGATAGCGTTCGGCGAGGCGCTGTTCGAGCTGGATCACCCTGCTGGGCTCCGCGGTGGTTTGCGCAATGCTGTCGAGGCTTCGCGACGCGGCGATGGCGCTGCGGTTGCTTGCGCGTGACGCACGGGCTTCAGCCGCGTGACGCCGTCCAGCGAGGTCGCGGCGCAGGGCCGGCCCGTCGCTCGCGATTAACCAATGGCAACGCCGCCCGGACCAAGATGCGCAGGCGGCGGGAGGGGTGTATCATCCGCCGCCCATCTTTCCATCCGAATCAAGGGATATAAGACGAAATGAGCAGCTACCTCTTCACCTCGGAGTCGGTGTCGGAAGGCCATCCGGACAAGATCGCCGACCAGATTTCCGATGCCGTGCTCGACGCGATCATCGCGCAGGACCCGCGCGCCCGCGTCGCCTGCGAGACCCTGGTGAAGACCGGTGCGGCCATCGTCGCCGGTGAAGTCACCACGTCCGCGTGGGTCGACATCGAAGCGCTCGCGCGCAATGTCATCAACGGCATCGGCTACAACAACTCGGCGGTGGGCTTCGACGGCCACACCTGCGCGATCATCAACATGCTCGGCAAGCAGTCGCCGGACATCAATCAGGGCGTCGACCGCAAGAAGCCGGAAGAACAGGGCGCGGGCGACCAGGGCCTGATGTTCGGCTACGCCTGCGACGAAGCCCCGGAGTTCATGCCGGCGCCGATCTACTACTCGCACCGCCTGGTCGAGCAGCAGGCCAAGGTCCGCAAGAGCGGCAAGCTGAAGTGGCTGCGCCCGGACGCGAAGTCGCAGGTCACCCTGCGCTACGACGGCAACACCATTCTCGGCCTCGACGCCGTGGTGCTGTCGACGCAGCACGATGATGGCGTCAAGCAGAAGGACATCATCGAAGGCGTCATCGAGCACATCTTCAAGCCGGTGCTCCCGAAGGAGTGGCTGGCGAAGCTGCCGAAGTCGAAGATGCACATCAACCCGACCGGCAAGTTCGTCATCGGCGGCCCGGTGGGCGACTGCGGCCTGACCGGCCGCAAGATCATCGTCGACTCGTACGGCGGCATGGCCCGCCACGGCGGCGGTGCGTTCTCGGGCAAGGACCCGTCGAAGGTCGACCGTTCGGCCGCCTACGCCGCGCGCTACGTCGCGAAGAACATCGTGGCCGCCGGCCTCGCGCGCAAGTGCGAAGTGCAGGTCTCGTACGCCATCGGCGTGGCTGAGCCGACCTCGATCTCGGTGACGACGTTCGGCACCGGCGTCGTTGAGGACTCGGTGATCGAGAAGCTGATCCGCGCCAACTTCGACCTGCGCCCTTACGGCATCACCAAGATGCTGGACCTCGAGCACCCGATCTATCAGGCCACCGCCAGCTACGGCCACTTCGGCCGCAAGCCGAAGGAAGTGAGCTACACCGGTGCCGATGGCAAGAAGAAGACCGCCACCGCGTTCTCGTGGGAGAAAACCGACCGCGCCGAGGCGCTGAAGGACGCGGCGGGCCTCAGCAAGGCCGGCAAGGCGAAGTCGAAGAAGAAGTAAGTTCGCGAGAGCGAACGTGGAGCGGTGAGATCTGCTCTGCACCGCACCACCCGACGGCCCGCGAAAGCGGGCCGTCTTCATTTCCGCAGCCCGCCCTTTGGGCTGCTGCTCAATTGGCTATTCTTCTTTTGCTGAGTCACGGAGAGCGAGATGGCCAACATGTGGATGGTGCGTGCCGAAGCAGGCACGCTTTACGACGAGTTCCGAGAGAGGGGCGTCGCCGCCGTCGGCTGGTGGCAGCTTGCGCCTTACGCGCGTCCAGGCGTGACACGTAGAGAGCTCATCGAACTCCACGGGAAGACAGAGCCGACTCTGAAGTCCGGCTCCGTTGTTGCCGGCGCTTCGCAGGTTTGGCGTTTCGTCAACGAGATCGCGATCGGCGACCGGGTCATGACCTATTCGCCTTCCAATCGGACTTATCTGATCGGAACGGTGAAGGGCGACGCGCGCCATGTGCCGGAATGGCAGGACATCGGAATGGCGTTGTGCCGGGACGTGCACTGGGAAACCGTTGAGATTCAGCGTGACGTACTGAGCACGGCAACGCGCAACAGTCTCGGCTCGACGCTGACGGTCTTCAAAGTGCCAACGTCCGCGACGAAGGAGCTGCTTCGCGACCCCGCAGCGATACCGTCGAGGCCCGCTCAGGCCGAAGCCGTCGAGGCTGCTGAAAGCGAAGAGACCGCGGCCAGCGTCGAACTGCAAGCCCGCGAGAAGATCAAGGACATGGTCGCAGCACTCGACCACCACGAGATGGAGCAGCTGGTGGCCGGCATCCTGCGAGCCATGGGTTACAAAACGCAGGTGTCGCCTGTCGGCGCCGACCGCGGCAAGGACATCATCGCCTCGCCGGACGGTTTCGGTTTCGAGAACCCCCGCATCGTGGTCGAAGTGAAGCATCACAGCGGCGCGATGGGCAGCCAGCAGTTGCGCAGCTTCATCGGCGGCCGCCACAAGGACGATCGCGGGCTGTACGTCAGTACCGGCGGCTTCACCAAGGACGCGCTCTACGAAGCCGAGCGCTCGCAGGTGCCTGTCACGCTGTGGACGCTCGACAGCCTGGTTCGCACGCTGGTGGACAACTACGACAAGACCGACGCCGAGACCAAGCGCATGGTTCCGCTGAAGCGGCTCTATTGGCCCGCCTGAACACCGCCAAGCGGTGAGTGCATGCTGAACGCAGCTTTTCGATTATTGCGTTTATTTCGTTTAGCCCGTACGGTGTGCAGCCATCCGGATGTCCCTAGCGACCGGAGCCTGCAATGTCTGCCCTGCCGAACGAACTTTCTCCACCTGTTGTCCCGGACCGTCGGGATGCCGACCTCGCGCGCGTCAGCAGCCGTCTGCTGGCCACGTGCATTGGCGATGGCCCGACGGCACGGCTGCGCGTCATCGACGGTGATCAGGAAATCATCGAAGTGCCGGTGCCAGCACTGCGCATGCTGGTGGACATCCTCGCCAACATGGCCGAAGGCAATGCGGTCAGCATCGTGCCGATCCATGCGGTGCTGACCACGCAGGAAGCCGCTGATTTCCTCGGCGTGTCGCGCCCCTACCTGGTTGGTGTGCTCGAGCGCGGTGAGCTGCCGCACCACAAGGCCGGCACGCACCGCCGCATTTACTTCCGCGATCTGCTCGCCTATCGCACGGCGCAGATGGGGCAAAGCCAAACTGCGCTTGATGCACTGGCCGAGCAGGCGCAGAAGCTGGGGCTGGGCTATTAGGCGATGGCGGGCTTCGTCGCGGTTTACGACGCGTGCGTGCTCTATCCCGCCCCACTGCGCGACCTGTTGATGCACATGGCGCTGTCCGGCCTGTACCGGGCACGCTGGACAAAGCGCATCCACGACGAGTGGGCCGGTGCGCTGCTGCGGCAGAGGCCGGAATTGAAGCGCGAGGATCTCGAATGGACACGGCAACAGATGGACGCTGCCGTTCCGGACTGCTTGGTCCATGGCTACGAGGGGCTTGAGTCAGGCCTGGAGTTACCTGACCTCAATGATCGCCATGTGCTTGCGGCAGCCATCCTTTGTGGTGCCGGTGCGATCGTCACGTACAACCTGAAGGACTTCCCAGCGCCGGCACCGGCGCCTTATGGCATCAGCGCGCAGCACCCCGACGAGTTTATCGAGCATGCGTTCGACCTGAACCCCGGCGCGGTGTGCACGGCGGTGCGAAACCAACGTCGTTCGCTGAAGAATCCGCCGAAGTCCGTAGAAGAACTCTTCGACACCTACCTGCGCGCCGAGTTAGTCGCGACGGTGCAAGCACTGAAGCCGCACGCTGCACTGCTGTGAAGCTTTGCTAGTCGCGAAGCAGCGCCGCCACATCAAGGTCCGGCGCTACCCGCTCCAGCGCCGCCCTGCCCTGCATCGCCCGCGCCCGCCAGCCCGGCCCGCGCTGCAGCAGGTCGACCCAAGCGTCGCGCACCGCTTCGCCCATCGTCTCGGCTAAGGCGCTCAGCAGCGCGGCGGACTGCAGGATGTCCTTGTTCGACTTGGCGATCCGCGACGCGGGCCGCTCACCGGCCACCAGCAACTTGTGCAAAGCGAAACGCGCAGGGTGCGGCACGTTGACCACGGCCACGCCGCTTCCAGCGAAAACGGCAGCCTGCTGCACATCCTGCAGCGAGAACTCCATGAACTTCAGCGGCTGCAGGGTGATACCGAGCCGGTCGTGGCGATAGGGCTTCGTGCCGCCTCGGTGCAGTGGCGTCAGGAAATCGATCTGGAACTCCGGGTCCTTTGGGTCGAGGTAGGTCGCGCCGGCGCCCGAATCGCCCACCAGCGGCAGCAGACCCATCTGCAGCGACTCGATCGCGTCGTGGACATTGATGTCCATGTCGGCCGGCAGAGCCAGCGACACCGCCTTGCCGGCGTGGGCGAAATCGACGTCCTGCGTGCGCTGCCCATCGGCCCAGCGCACGCCGAGCATGTTTCCGTAGGCGAGGAAGGCGTGCGTGCCGATGAGGATGCCGCCGGCCTTGAAAAACCCGTGGTCGGCGAGACGCTGCACGACCTTGAAGTGCTTCGGCAGCATCGGGGCATTGCCGAGCGCAATCGCCGACTGCGCGAGGCCCTGCAGCGCCGGTCGCGCGCTGTCGCCAGCGCTGCGTTCGACAAGCGCCAGCACGCGATCGTTCTCGGGCCCGACGTAGATCTGCCGCTGCCGCCCCGACACATCGACGACTTGGTAGTACCAATACGTCCGGCCCTTCACTTGCTTGCGCGCAAACGTGCCCGGCAGGTCGGCGACCGTGCGGGCGAGATCGGCGGCGTGCGCAGCGTCGAGCAGTTGGGCGTACGCCGTCTGCGCCGACGAGCTGAGCGGCGTGCTGCGCGGGGGCGGTCTGGCGTTCATGGGCCGAGCTTACGCCGCCAGTTATACGTAATCAACGATAAATTACGTATAACCCGGCGAGCCACATCACCCGCCGCGCTTCCAGTGGTGTAACCGGCGCGCACCGCACCGCTTTCATCCCCCCGCCATGCGCCCTCTGTACAATCGCGCCGCTCCCGCCAAGGGGCGCTGCATGCCCCACGCAAGGTGGGGCTCAGGCTTGGCGGATGTCCTCAAGGACAAGCCCTCGCAAACCGCGCCCGATTTGCCACCACCGCCCCGCGCGCCGCGCGGACGCAAATCCCGGAGAAACAAATGAACGCTGTTCTGAACATGCCGACCGACTACAAGGTCGCCGACCTCTCGCTCGCCGACTGGGGCCGCAAGGAAATCGACATCGCCGAGCAGGAAATGCCCGGCCTGATGTCGATCCGCCAGAAGTACGCCGCCGCCAAGCCGCTGAAGGGCGTGCGCGTCACCGGCTCGCTGCACATGACCATCCAGACCGCGGTGCTGATCGAGACGCTGCGCGACCTCGGCGCCGACGTGCGCTGGGCCTCGTGCAACATCTTCTCGACGCAGGACCACGCCGCCGCCGCGATCGCCAAGTCGGGCACGCCCGTCTTCGCGTGGAAGGGCGAGACGCTCGAGGAATACTGGGACTGCACGCTCGACGCCGTCACCTTCCCGGGCGGCAAAGGCCCGGAGCTGGTCGTCGATGACGGCGGCGACGTCACCCTGCTGATCCACAAGGGCTACGAGCTCGAGAAGGGCGATACCACGTGGGTGAACTCGGCCTCGGGTTCGCACGAGGAGCAGGTGATCAAGGACCTGCTGAAGCGCGTCGCCAAGGAGCGCCCGGGCTTCTGGACGAACGTGGTCAAGGACTGGAAGGGCGTCTCGGAAGAGACCACCACCGGCGTGCACCGCCTGTACCAGATGCTCGAGGCCGGCAAGCTGCTCGTCCCGGCCATCAACGTCAACGACTCGGTCACCAAGTCGAAGTTCGACAACCTCTACGGCTGCCGCGAGTCGCTGGCCGACGGCCTGAAGCGCGCGATGGACGTGATGCTCGCCGGCAAGGTCGCGGTCGTCTGCGGCTACGGCGACGTCGGCAAGGGCTCGGCCCACTCGCTGCGCGCCTACGGCTGCCGCGTGGTCGTCACCGAGATCGATCCGATCAACGCCCTGCAGGCCGCGATGGAAGGCTTCGAGGTCAACACCGTCGAGGCCACGCTCGGCCGCGGCGACATCTACGTGACGACGACCGGCAACAAGGACGTGATCACGCTCGAGCACATGCAGCAGATGAAGGACCAGGCCATCGTCTGCAACATCGGCCACTTCGACAACGAGATCCAGATCGACAAGCTCAATGAATCGGGCGCGGTGCGTCTGAACATCAAGCCGCAGGTCGACAAGTACACCTTCAAGAACGGCAACTCGATCTTCATGCTGGCCGAAGGCCGTCTGGTGAACCTCGGCTGCGCCACCGGCCACCCGAGCTTCGTCATGTCGAACTCGTTCTCGAACCAGACCCTCGCGCAGATCGACCTGTGGGCCAACAAGGACAAGTACGAGAAGAAGGTCTACATCCTGCCGAAGAAGCTCGACGAGGAGGTGGCCCGCCTGCACCTCGAGAAGATCGGCGTGAAGCTGACGACGCTGACGGCCGAGCAGGCCGCGTACCTCGGCGTCGACGTCGAAGGCCCGTACAAGCCCGAGCACTACCGCTACTGATTGCGTGCCCGGTCCGCCGGGCCCGCTGTTGATGCACGCGACGGCGCCTTCGGGCGCCGTTGTCGTTTTCGAGCGCGGCAAACCATTCGGTGCCACGATGCGCGCTCCCCGAAGCACCACGGAGTCCGGCCATGACTACAAACACCTGGTTCATCACCGGCGCCAGCCGCGGCATCGGGCTCGAAACCGCAAAAGCGGCCCTCGAGGCGGGGCACGCCGTGGTCGCGACGGCCCGCCGCAGCGCCCAAGTCACGCATGCGTTGGGCAGTCACGAGCGGCTGCTCGCCGTTGATCTCGACGTCACCGACGAGCCCTCGATCCGCGCTGCCGTCGCCGCGGCGGAAGCGCGCTTCGGCGGCATCGACGTGCTGGTGAACAACGCAGGCTACGGCCACATGGGCATGTTCGAGGACACCACCGACGCGGAAGTGCGCGCGCAGTTCGAAACCAACGTGTTCGGCCTGTTCAACGTGACCCGCGCCGTGCTTCCGGGCATGCGCGCCCGGCGCCGCGGCCACGTCATCAACCTCTCGTCCGTCGCGGGGTCGGTGGGCTTCACGACGGCGACCCTGTACTGCGCCAGCAAGTTCGCGGTCGAGGGCTTCAGCGTCTCGCTGGTCGGCGAAGTGAAGGACTTTGGCATCCACGTCACCGTGGTGTCGCCGGGTTTCATCCGCACCGATTTCCTCGAGCCCACGTCCATCCGGAATTCCGACTCGCGCGTCGACGACTACGCCGAAGCGTCGGCGCAGATCCGCGCGCAGTTCGCCAGCTATAACCAGCAGCAGCCCGGCGATCCAGCGCGCTTGGCGCAGGCCCTGCTCACGCTCGCCGCGAGCCCGAACCCGCCGATTCGTTTCGCCGCGGGCAGCGACGCCGTGCAGATGATGGGCGCGCGACTCGATGAAGCACGAGCGGAACTCAACGGCCATCGCGCGCTGTCCGCCTCGGTCGATGGAACGTGGGCCTGAGCACTTCATCGCTTTATCGCGACAGAGCGATGGGCTAGGCTGGCCGCCTTCCAACCGCGACGCGAGCGCATGGCCGTTTCCTTCGAATTCTTTCCGCCCAAGACCGACGAGCAGCGCCAGCAACTCGACCGCACCGTCGACAAGCTCAAGGCCTTCTCGCCGCGCTTCGTCTCGGTGACCTTCGGCGCCGGCGGCTCGACGCTCAGCTATACGCCGGAAACGATCCGTCACCTGCGCGACGGCCACGGCCTCGATGCCGCACCGCACCTGTCCTGCGTCGGCGGCACGCGCGCCGAGATCATCGAGTTGCTCAAGCGTTACCAAGCGATGGGCTGCACGCGCCTCGTCGCGCTGCGCGGCGACCTGCCCTCCGGCATGGGCTCGCTCGGTGAGCTGCGCTACGCCGAAGACCTCGTTCGCCTGATCCGCGCCGAGTTCGGCGACGCGTTCCACATCGAAGTGGGCGCCTACCCGGAAGTGCATCCGCAGGCCGACGACGCGCTGGCGGACCTCAAGCACTTCGCCGCGAAGATGCGCGCCGGCGCGGACAGCGCGATCACGCAGTACTTCTACAACGCCGACGCCTACTTCCGCTTCGTCGACGCGGCGCGCGCCGCGGGCGTCAGCCAGCCGATCCTGCCGGGCATCATGCCGATCTCGAACTACACGCAGCTCAAGCGCTTTTCGGAAGGCTGCGGCGCCGAGATCCCGCGCTGGTTCGGCAAGCGCATGGCCGCGTTCGGCGACGACGTCGAAGGCCTGCGCAGCTACGCGGCGGATGTGGTGGCGGAGCTGTGCCGCCGACTGCTGGCCGGCGGCGCGCCGGAGCTGCACTTCTACACGCTGAACCTCGCGAAGCCGACGCTGGCCGTGCTGGAGCGCCTGCGCTAGCGTGCGCGGCATGCGCATCGCCGCTGCCGCCGCCGTCATCGCACTCGTCGCTCTACTGGCCGTCACTACGGCACCCGCGGCGTACGCGCAGTCCAGCGCGCTCAACCGCTGCGTAGCCGCCGATGGCACGGCCGTGTTCACCGACCGCCCCTGCGACGCGATGGACGCGCGCCCGGCGCCGACGGCCCCCGCCAACCCCGACACCCTGCCCGACCGCATCGCCACCGTGCGGGAGTGCGCGCGCCGACCTGAAGCCCTCGTCGAGGCGATCGAGCAGGCTTTCGCCGCCGCCGACGGCAACCGGCTCGCCGAGCTCTACGACTGGCGCGGCCGCTCCACGGCCTCCGCGAACGCGGTGATGCCGCGCCTCGAGGCGCTCGCATCGTCGCGCGTCATCGAGGTCAGCGCCTCGCACAGCGCCGAAGGCAGCGACGATGCCGAACTCGCTGCGGAGGCCGCGGCCGCACCGCCCGACCGCCTGCGCATCACGCACGCGCCCGACGGCCTCGGAAACGGCGAGACCACCGAGTTCCGCCTCGTGCGCGCCGCCGGCTGCTGGCTGATCGCCGACTGAGCCGCCTCGCCGCTTACAATCGCGTTTTACCGCCCGAGGTCCGACGCGATGAGCCAGCAGTACCCGCCTTTCATCTGGCAGAACGGCGCGATCAAGCCCTGGGCCGAAGCCACCGTCCACGTGATGGCGCACGGCCTGCACTACGGCTCGTCGGTGTTCGAAGGCATCCGCAGCTACGCCACGCCGAACGGGCAGGCGATCTTCCGCCTCACCGAGCACCTGAAGCGCCTCTACGCCTCGGCGAAGATCTACGACATGCCGATGCCCTACGACGTGCCGACGCTGGCCCAGGCCTGCCGCGACGTCATCAAAGCGAACGAGCTGCAGAAGGCCTACCTTCGCCCGATCGCCTACCGCGGTCTCGGCGGCTTCGGGCTGTCGGCCGACACGCCCACCGACCTCGCCATCGCCGCGTGGCACATGGGCCCGTACCTCGGTGCGAACGTGCTCGAAGCGGGCATCGACGCCTGCGTGTCGTCGTGGCAGCGCTTCGCGCCGAACACGATTCCCGCGGGCGCGAAGGCCGGCGGCAACTACCTGTCGGGACAGCTGGTCGCGCGCGAAGCGCGGCGTCTCGGTTTCGGCGAAGGCATCGCGCTGGCGTCGACGGGCCTGCTCAGCGAAGGCGCCGGCGAGAACCTGTTCCTCGTCATGAACGGCGAGCTGCACACCACGCCGGTGTCTGCGGCGCTGCTCAACGGCATCACCCGCAACACGCTGATCACGCTGGCGCAGGACGTTGGCATCAAGGTGGTGGAGCGCGACATCCCGCGCGAATACCTGTACCTCTGCGACGAGCTCTTCATGTGCGGCACCGCGGCGGAAGTCACGCCGATCCGCAGCGTCGACGGCCGCCAGGTCGGCGCCGGCAAGCCAGGCCCGGTCACGCGGCAGATCCAGGACCTGTTCTTCGGCCTGTTCGACGGTCGCACCAAGGACACCCGCGGCTGGCTCGACTACGTCTGATCCCCACGGCACGGCGCGCCCCTTGCGGGCGCACCGGCCTCAGCCCGCGCTCTGCCCGTACACCAGCGTCGCGACCGCACCGCCCTCGGGCCGCGGCGCGACGCCGACCTCCCAGCCGTACAGGTCGCACAGGCGGCTGACGATCGACAGCCCGATCCCGCCGCCGCTGGTGCCGCCGGCGCTGCTGCCGCGATAGCCGCGTTCGAACAGCCGCGCCGCGTCTTCCGCCGACAGTCCGGGGCCGCTGTCGAACACCCGCACCTGTGCGGCCGATACCTCGATGCGCACCTCGCCCTGCTGCGTGTACTTGCAGGCGTTGCCGACGAGGTTGCCCAGCGCCACGGCCAGCACCGCTTCCGGGGCATCGACGTACACGTCCTCCAATCCCTCGACGCGAATCTCGACCGGCTTGCCGGTGAGCTGTGCCCTGTTGGCGTCGGCCAGCTGCTCGGCCAGCTTGCGCACGTCGGTGTGGCCCTTGCCGCGCTCGTTGCGCGAGAGCATCAGCAGGGCGACGGTGAGGTCGGTGCACTGCGCGGCGGCGCGGTCGATGCGCTGCAGGCGGGTGCGGGTTTTCTCGTCGAGGTCGGGTTTGGCCAGCAGCAGCTCGGCCGCGCCGCGGATCACCGCCAGCGGCGTGCGCAGCTCGTGGCTGACGTCGGCGTTGAACTCGCGGTCGCGGCGGTTCGACTGGCTCAGGCGGTCGGCGTATTCGTCGAAGGCCGCCGCGAGCTGGCCGACCTCATCATCGGCGAATCGTTCGGCCAAGCGCTTGCGCTCGCGGCCGTCGCGCAGATCGCCGATGCGCCGCGCCAGCTCGGACACCGGCTTCATCACGCGCCGCGACGACCACAGCCCAAGCACCAGCGACAGGAACGAGAACGCGAGCACCGCGCCAACGAGCGCGTAAGCGAGCTGCTGCTGGCTGATCGCTTCCTGCTGGTAGCTGTAGCGCATGAAGGCGACGAAATCGCCGTCGCGCTGCACCGCCAGCTTGTAGTGGCGCTCGCCGCCGTCCGGCGTCGGCTCGACGAGACTGTGCACGCCGTCCGGCAGGTCACGCCATGCCGGCGGCGTGTTCGGGCCGTTCGGGCGCCGGTAGTAGATCTCGATCTTGTTGTCGGAGAGCTGGTACTGCGCGTCGGGCTGCGGGTAGTCGCGCTTGAACTGCACGAAGGCCGCGACTTCCTGGGTCAGGAAATCGCCGATCAGCTGGCTCTCGAGCCGCTCGCGCAGGTACAGCGTGGCGAGCGCGAAGGTCGCCGTCAGCGCGAAGCCGAGCAGCCCGAACGAGACGATGAGCCGGCTGCGCAGCCGGCGCCGGTAGCGCATCGCCACGGGTTCAGCCCGCGGCCGCTTCCGGGTCGGCGATGCGGTAGCCGATGCCGTGCCGCGTCTGGATCAGCGGCTTGTCGAAGGGCTTGTCGATCGCCGCGCGCAGGCCGTGGATGTGTACGCGCAAGGAATCGGAATCGGGCAGCTCCTCGCCCCAGACGCGGGTTTCGAGGTCCTGTCGCGGCACCACGGCCGGCGAGGCTTCCATCAGCGCCTGCAGGATCTTCAGCGCGGTGGGGTTGAGCTGCAGCAGCTTGCCCTGGCGGCGCACTTCGAGCGTGTCGAGATTGAACTCGAGGTCGGCCACGTGCAGCACGCGCGGCTGCGCGGCCTTTCCGCGGCGCGCCAGCACCTGCAGGCGGGCTTCCACTTCCTGCAGCGCGAAAGGCTTGACGAGGTAGTCGTCGGCGCCGGCGTCGAAGCCCGTCAATTTGTGGTCCAGCGAATCGCGCGCGGTCAGCATCAGCACCGGCGTCTGCTTGCGCGCGTCCTGGCGCAGGCGGCGGCACAGCTCGAGGCCGTCCATGCCGGGAAGATTGAGATCGAGCACGAGCGCATCGAAGTCGTTGACGACCGCGAGGTGCAGGCCGGTGACGCCGTCGGCCGCGAAGTCGACCGTGTGGCCGCGGTCTTCGAGGTAGTCGCCGAGGTTGGAGGCGATGTCGCGGTTGTCTTCGATGACGAGTACGCGCACGGGCGGATTCCTGCGACGGGTGGCTGCGGAGGGATAGCAGCGGATGGATGAAGAACCGCTGAGTTCGGCGCCAGTAAGGCGCAGCGGCGGGCAAAAAGAAAGGCCCGGCCGACACGGTTCGCGTGGCGGCGCGGGCCAAACAAGCTACTGCCCCGATTACCGTAATCCGCCTCAGGCGCAAGTGCGCTGACGGGAGTGACGGTCGCCGAGAAGCCTAGGCCCGCCGAGGTTAAGTAGTCGTTAATCGGCCAGCACGGATTGGTTAAGCTTTCGCCCGGGAGCGCGGACGGCGGGCCTTCACGGGCACCTTGGACAACACGTGATCAAGGATCGCCCCGGCGATGTCCACGCCCGACGCGGCCTCGATGCCCTCGAGCCCAGGCGACGAGTTGACCTCCAATAGAAGCGGACCGCGACGTGATCGCAGAAGATCGACGCCGGCCACGCCCAGACCGAGGTGCTGCGCGGCCTTCACGGCGACGGTTTCCTCGGCCTCGCTGAGGGTCGCGAGCGCGGCCTTGCCGCCGCGGTGCAGGTTGGCCCGGAAGTCACCGGGGGCCGCGTGCCGCTGCATCGCCGCCACCACCCGGTCACCGACGACGAAGCAGCGCAGGTCGGCGCCCTTGGCCTCGCCGATGAACTCCTGCACGAGGAAGCTGGCGTACAGCCCGCGGAAGGCTTCGATGACGCTGCGCGAGGCCGACTCGTTCTGCGCGAGCACGACGCCGCTGCCCTGCGTGCCCTCGTTGAGCTTCACCACGTGCGGCGCCTTGCCGACCATCTCGAGCAGCGCCGAGGTGTCGTCGGGGCTGTCGCCGAAAGCCGTCACCGGCAGGTCGATGCCGACCGCGGCGAGGATCTGGTGGCAGCGCAGCTTGTCGCGGGCCCGGAGGATGGCGTCGGCGCTGCTCGGCGTCACCGTGCCCATCAGCTCGAACTGCCGCAGCACCGCGGTGCCGTGGAAGGTCACCGAATGGCCGATGCGCGGAATCACCGCATCGAACTTCGGCAGCACGGCGCCCTTGTAGCGCACTTCGAAGGCGCCGGGTGCCACGCGCATCGCGCAGCGCAGCGGGTCGAGCACGCGCACCGTGCAGCCGCGCTCGCGGGCGGCGTCGACGAGGCGCTGCGTGGAGTAGAGCGCCGGGTTACGCGACAGGAGGGCGAGCTTGGTCGGCATCGGGTTCACCCAGGACGAAGGAGCGCTGCGGGTCGACGACGAAGCGCCCCGCCATCGCGGTGCGGCCGAGCAGCATCGGGAACAGCATGTTGCGTCGCTGCGACAGGTTGATTTCGATCGGCCACGCGTCGCCCGCCAGCCGGAGCGCGGTGCGGATGAAGATGCGCTCGGTGCGATGGCCGCCGGAGTCGGTGACCATGCGGCGGTCCAGCACGGGGGCCTCGGCCCAGTCGCCGTCCATCGCCGAATCGAACACACCGCCGCTCCCCAAGTGGAAGCGCACCCACTCGACGCCGTCGCGGAAGTCCGTCTCGAGCGCATCGACGTGCAGGGCCGAGCTGCGCGCACCGCTGTCGACCTTCGCGCGGATGGCGCGGATGCCGAGGTCGGGAAGGGCGAGCCATTCGCGCCAGCCGAGCACCACGGAGGTCGCAGGATCGGGCATGGGCGGGTTCGGGGGCGAGGTGGAGCGGGTGATGGGAATCGAACCCACGTTCACAGCTTGGGAAGCTGTTGTCTTACCATTAGACGACACCCGCGACGTGCCGCAGTGTACCTCCCATGCAGATCCATTTGAACGGCGAACCGCGCGAGATCGACGCCGCGCTGACGCTGGCCGCGCTGCTGGACGCCGCCGGCCTCGGCGGACGCCGCGTCGCCATCGAGGTCAATGGCGCGATCGTGCCGCGCAGCCGCCACGCCGAACACGCGCTCAACGACGGCGACCGCATCGAGATCGTGCACGCCCTCGGCGGCGGCTGACGCGCCATAATGGCGCGATGATGACCCCCGCCCCGCACGATGCGCGCCGCGACGATGCCCCGTTGAACGATGGGCTGGTGATCGCCGGCAAGACCTACCGCTCGCGACTGCTCACCGGCACCGGCAAATTCAAGGATCTCGACGAAACGCGTCGCGCCACCGAGGCCGCGGGTGCCGAGATCGTCACCGTCGCGATCCGCCGCACGAACATCGGACAGAACGCCAACGAGCCGAACCTGCTCGACGTGCTGCCGCCGGACCGCTACACGATCCTGCCGAACACCGCCGGCTGCTACAGCGCCGACGACGCGGTACGCACCTGCCGCCTCGCGCGCGAGCTGCTCGACGGCCATCGACTCGTCAAGCTCGAAGTGCTGGGCGACCCGAAGACGCTGTACCCGCACATGCCGGAAACGCTGAAGGCCGCGGAGATCCTCGTCGCCGATGGCTTCGACGTGATGGTGTATTGCACCGACGACCCGATCCAGGCCAAGCGCCTCGAGGAGATCGGCTGCGTGGCGGTGATGCCGCTGGCCGCACCGATCGGCTCGGGCCTCGGCATCCAGAACAAGTGGTCGCTGCTCGAAATCGTCGACAACGCGAAGGTGCCGATCCTCGTCGATGCCGGCGTCGGCACCGCGTCCGACGCGGCAGTGGCGATGGAGCTCGGCTGCGACGGCGTGCTGATGAACACCGCGATCGCCAGCGCGAAGAACCCGGTGCTGATGGCCTCGGCGATGCGCAAGGCGGTCGAGGCGGGCCGCGAGGCCTTCCTCGCCGGCCGCATTCCGCGCAAGCGCTACGCCTCGGCCTCGTCGCCCACCGACGGGCTGTTCTTCTGATGACCCACCGCAGCACCGCCGGCCGCGCATGCTGAAAAAGCCCTTCACCGAAGTGCCGGGGCAGCGCCAGGTGCGCAGCTTCGTGCTGCGGCAGGGGCGGCTCACGCAGGGGCAGGAACGCGCGCTGGCCGATCAGTGGCCGCGCTTCGGGCTCGACTACACCGGCACGATCCGTGACTTCGACGCCGCCTTCGGGCGCGCGGCGCCGCTGGTGCTGGAAATCGGCTTCGGCAACGGCGAGCAGCTGCTGTTCGCGGCGGAGAACGAGCCGCAGAAGAACCTCGTCGGGCTGGAAGTGCACGCTCCCGGCGTCGGCCGCCTGCTGCAGGGTGCCGCCGAGATCGCCGCGCGCAGCGGCGGCGCGTCGAACCTCAAGGCGTACTGCCACGACGCGGTGGAAGTGCTGCGGCACGAAGTGGCCGACGGCGGCGTCGATGAAATCCGCATCTACTTCCCCGACCCGTGGCACAAGAAGCGCCACCACAAGCGCCGCCTCGTGCAGCCGGAGTTCGTCGCGCTCATCGCCGCGAAGCTGCGGCCGGGCGGCCTGCTGCACCTCGCCACCGATTGGGAGGACTACGCCCGTCAGATGCTCGAGGTGTGCGGGGCCGAGCCGCTGTTGCAGAACAGGGCGATCGCTCAGCCGCGCGCACGCGCCGACGCCACCGATGGCGGGAACGACGACGCGCTCGCCCGCGGCTGCGTCGAGCGCCCGCAATGGCGGCGGCAGACGCATTTCGAAACGCGCGGCCTGAAGCTGGGCCACGGCGTCTGGGACCTGCTCTTCGAGCGCCTCGGCTGAAGGGACGGACGCATGGAGAACACCGCCCTCGCGCTGAGCACCGACATGATCGTCGTGCTGGGGCTGGTCGGCTTCACCATGGCGATGTTCATGCTCGAACGCATCCGCGCGGATGCGACGGCGCTGGTGGTGCTGGTGGCGCTCGGGCTGTTCGGCATCGTGCCGGCCAGCCGGCTGTTCGACGGCTTCGCCGGCAACGCGGTGATCAGCCTGATGGCGACGATGGTGCTCGGCGCCGGCCTCGACCGCACCGGGGTGCTGAACCGCGTCGCGGTGAACCTGCTGCGCTGGTCGAAGGGCACGGAGTCGCGCCTGCTGCTGCTCAGCTCGGGCTTCGCGGCGACGCTCTCGGCCTTCATGCAGAACCCGGCGGTGACAGCGCTGATGCTGCCGGTGGCCTCGCGACTGTCGGGCCGCACCGGCATCGCGCTGTCGCGACTGCTGCTGCCGATTGCCGTCGCGGTGATCATGGGCGGCACGCTGACCATGGTCGGCAGCTCGCCGCTGATCCTGCTCAACGACCTGCTCGCATCGGCGAACCGCAACCTGCCGCCGGGTGTCGCGGCGCTTGATCCGCTGCCGATGTTCGCGCCGCTGCCGATCGGCCTGCTGCTGGTGGCGCTGGCCTTGGCCTACTGGCACTTCGGCGCGAAGCGCTGGCTGCCCGACGACGCGCTGAAGGGCGTGGCACCGGCGCGCACCGACAGCTATTTCGCGCAGACCTACGGCATCGCCGGCGAGCTGTGGGAGCTCACGCTGACCGCCGACAGCCCGCTGGTCGGCATGTCGGTGGGTGATGCCGAGCAGCAGCGCGACGCGCCGCTGTTCCTCGCGCTGGTCACCGGCAACGAAACGCGGCTGGCTCCGCCCGCCGACGAGCGCCTGTGGGTGGGCAGCGTCATCGGCGTCATGGGCGAACGGCAGGCGATCCAAGACTACGCGCAGAAGAACCTGCTGCGCGTGTCGCACCGCCAGCGGCACTTCGCCGACCTGTTCAACCCGGCGCGCGCCGGCATTTCCGAGGCGGTGATCCCGCCGACCTCGAGCTTCGTCGGCCGTCGTCCCGAGGAGCTTCGACTGCGCAAGCGCGCCGGTATCAGCCTGCTGGCGATCAACCGCGACAACCAGGTGTGGCGAGAAAACCTGCGCGGGCTGCCGCTGCGCGCCGGCGACCTGCTGGTGTTCCACAGCGTGTGGACCGATCTCGCGCAGGCCGCGGAATCGCGCGATTTCGTCGTCGTCACCGACTACCCGAAGGCCGAGCAGCGCCCGCACAAGCTGTGGTGGGCGGTGGGCATCTTCGTGGTGACGATGCTGTTCGCGTTCAGCACGCTGGTGCCTGTGCCACTGGCGCTGATGACCGGCGCGGCCGCGCTGCTGGTCACCGGCGTGCTCGACATGGACGAGGCCTACAGCGCGATCAGCTGGAAGACCGTGTTCCTGATGGCCTGCCTGATTCCGCTGGGCTGGGCGATGGATTCGACCGGCGCGGCGAGCTGGGTCGCGCAGCACACGCTGGCACGGCTCGGCGAGGACACGCCGGTGTGGGCGCTGGAGCTCGCGATCGGCCTGCTCACCGCGGTGTTCGGGCTGGTCGTGGGCAACGTCGGCGCGACGGTGATCATGGTGCCGATGGCGATCAACCTGGCCCTCGCCGCGAACGGCAATCCGGCGGCCTTCGCGCTGATCGCCGCGCTCTCGGCGTCGAACAATTTCCTCTCCGCATCGAACCCGGTGCTGGCCATGGTCGCCGGCCCCGCGGGCTACACCTCGCGCGACTACCTGCGCACCGGCCTGCCGCTGATGGTCGCGTACCTGTTGATCATCGTCGCGGCGGTGAACCTGCTGATCCCGGTACTTTCGGCAGGGTGACGCGGCTCACGGAACCCGTGCTAGGGTCGTGAAATGGGCGTGAAAACGCCGACGGGAGAAACGCGATGGTTCGCGTGCTCAGCGATCGTTTGCGGCGGTTGGAAGTGGCCCTGCTCGGCCTCGGCGCGCTGTCGGCGAGCGTCCTGCTGGTGATCAACGCCGGCGACGACCTCCGCCATTTCGTCGACGGCCAGACGCCGGCCGTGCATGCCGCGATCTACGCGCTGAAGCTGCTGCTGATGGAAGCCGCGCTGCTCGCGCCCTTCGTCGTCCTCGCGCTGCTGGGCCGCTCGCTGCTGCGCGAAACCACGCGCCACCGCTACCGCTGGGCGGGGATGGGCATCTCGCTGGTCGCCAGCGTGGGCGTCGTCGCGATGCTCGTGCTCGGGCTGATCCCGGTGGACCTCGAAGAAGCCGTTGACACGCTGATCAGCAGCGTTGTCCCCGCGCTGGTGCTGCTCGCGGTCTGCGCGCTGCTCTACGGCGGGCTGATCTGGATCGCCCAGCACGGGCGTCTGGAGGCGTTCATGGGGGCGTCGCCGCCACCGTCCAGCCGTCGCCACACCGAGTGACGGCGAGGGCGGCAAGGCGTCCGCCGCGCCCCGGCCCGTCGACGCAGGCGCCGTCCGCCAGCGAGAACTGCGCGCCATGCGCGGCGCAGACGAGGCGGCCTTCGTGCTGCAGGAATTTCCCCGGCGCGTAGTCGAGGCGACGCCCGGCGTGCGGGCACACGTTGTGCCAGACCTGCAGCGATTCGCCGCGACGCAGCGCCAGCGCGGCGATCCGCTCGTCGCCGATGGCCAGATCCAGCGCGACGAGCTCGCCTTCGGGGACCGCGGCCGGTTCGATTAACGATTCGCTTACGCCCTGCCCCATGCCCCCGCTCCATACTCGGCGCCCTGCCCAGTGTCGCATTTCGGACATGCCCGGAATTTTCGCCCGTCTGCACCGCCTTCGCCCAAGCCGCCCACGCAACCCCCTGCTGCGCGTCGGTCTCGCCCTGCTGGGCGTGGCGCTTCTGCTCGTCCTGCTCGCCGGTGGTGTGATCGTCGGCCTCGGCATGCTCGCCTTCCGCGGCGCCCAACGCCTGATGCGCGCCCGCAAGGCCAGGACGGCCGGCGCCGACGTGCTCGACGCCGAGTACCGCGTGGTCACGCCGCGCGCCGTCCCGCAGGCGCGATGAGGGCGGATCTGTTCGCGGCGCCGCCGGTGCCGCGAGTGCCCTTCGCCGGGCGTGACGCCGATTTCCCTGTCCACCGCATCTACTGCGTCGGCCGCAATTTCGCCGACCACGCCAAGGAAATGGGCGCACCCGTCGAGCGCGGCACGCCGGTGATCTTCATGAAACCGGCCGACGCCCTGCACCTGCATCCGCGCGTGCCGTACCCGTCCGGCACGAGCGACCTGCACCACGAGGTCGAAATGGTGGTCGCGATCGGCCGCGATGCCAACGGGCCGCTGGCGCCGGGCGAGGGCCTCGCGCTGGTGTGCGGCTACGGCGTCGGGCTCGACCTGACGCGCCGCGACCTGCAGGCCATCGCGAAGGAGAAGCGCCTGCCGTGGGACGTCTCGAAAGGCTTCGACGCCTCGGCCCCGGTTTCCGCGCTGCGCCATGTCGATGACGTCGGGCACCCGGCAGCGGCCACGGCGCTGTGGCTCGAGGTGAACGGCGAGCGCCGCCAGGCGTCGACGCTCGGCGAGATGATCTTCGGCATCGACGACGTGCTGGCGCATCTCTCCACGCTGTTCCGGCTGCGCGCGGGCGACCTCGTGTTCATGGGCACGCCGGCCGGCGTGGCGGCGCTCAAGCCCGGCGACCGCTACCGCGCGGTGCTCGACGGCATCGCCGAACTCGGCGGCGAAGTGGTCTGACCGCAGCGCGCGCGCCGCGGCCGACGTAGGATTCACAGGCTGCCTTGCAGCCCTTTCCCATCCCTCCGGAGCACTCACCATGGGCATGTTGTCCGAGTTCAAGGAATTCGCGATGCGCGGCAATGTCGTCGACCTCGCGGTCGGCGTCGTGATCGGCGCAGCGTTCGGCAAGATCGTTTCCAGCCTCGTCAGCGACGTGATCATGCCGCCGATCGGCTGGCTGATCGGCGGCGTCGACTTCTCCGCGCTGAAGTGGGTGCTGCAGCCGGAAACGCTGGGCGCCGATGGCGCGAAGATCGCCGAGGTGAGCGTCAACTACGGCCTGTTCTTCAACGCGATCATCCAGTTCATCATCGTCGCGTTCGCGATCTTCATGGTGGTCAAGGCCATCAACCGCGTGCGCGCGCCGGCACCGGCGCCGGAGCCGGCGGGGCCGAGCGATGAGGTCAAGCTGCTGACGGAAATCCGCGACGCGCTGAAGACGCGCTGATGGCCCGTTTCACCGGCCTCGTCGCGGCGCTGGCGCTGGTGCTGCCGATCGGCAGCGCCGGCGCGGCCAGCGGCCTCGATGCCGACGACCTGCGCACGGCCGAAGCGCTGCGCGATGCCGCGCTGCGCGGCAGCCCGGCCTTCGATCTCGTCGACGAGTTGACGACAACGATCGGCCCGCGCCTCGCCGGCACCGAGGCCGACCATCGTGGCATCGCCTGGGCCGAGGCGAAGATGACGTCGCTGGGCTTCGACAAAGTGTGGCGGCAGCCGGTGAGTTTTCCCTACTGGCTGCGCGGGCATGAATCGGCGGCGATCGTCGGTGCGAACGCGCAGCCACTCGAAGTGACGACGCTGGGTGGCTCGGTCGGCACGAATGGCGCGCCGCTGGAAGCGGAGGTCGTCGCCTTCGTGGACCTTGCGGCGCTGCAGGCCGCGCCGGACGGCAGCCTCGACGGCAGGATCGCTTTCGTGGCGTACAGGATGGGCCGTGCGCGCGACGGCTCGGGCTACGGGCCGGCCGTGGGCGCGCGCAGCAACGGCGCATCGATTGCCGCGCGCAAGGGAGCCTCCGCGCTCCTGATCCGTTCGATCGGCACGAGTTCGAAGCGCTTCGCGCACACCGGGCAGATGCGCTACGACGACGACTCGCCGAAGATCCCCGCGGCGGCACTGTCGAGTCCCGACGCCGACCAGATCAGCCGCCTGCTGGCGCGCGGTGAAACCGTGCGCGTGCGGCTGGATCTGGCCGCCGTCACCACCGGCCTCGGCCAGAGCTGGAACGTCATCGGCGACATCACCGGCCGCGAGAAGCCCGATGAGTTCGTCGTTATCGGCGGGCACCTCGACTCCTGGGACCAAGGCACCGGCGCGCTCGACGACGGCGCCGGCGTGGCGATCACGATGGCCGCCGGCGCGGCGATCGCCGCGCTGCCCGAAGCGCCGCGGCGCAGCGTGCGGGTGATCGCCTGGGGCAGCGAGGAAAACGGCCTCTGGGGCGCGCGCGAATACGCGAAACAGGTCGGCGCGAGCTGGGCGAACCACCAGATCGCCGCCGAAAGTGATTTCGGCGCCGGCCGCATCTACGCCTTGCGCTCGAGCACGTCGCCGGAAGCCAGGCCCGCCATCGACGCCATCGGCCGCGTGCTCGCACCGCTTGGCATCGTCACCGAGTACGGCGTGGGCGGCCCGGGCCCCGACGTCGGGCCGCTGGTCGCGCTCGGCGTGCCGTGGGGGCAGCTGGCGCAGGACGGCACCGATTACTTCGACTACCACCACACGCCGGACGACACGCTCGACAAGATCGACGCGAAGGCGCTCGACCAGCAGGTCGCGGCGTATGCGGCCTTCGCGTACCTCGCGGCGGAGACGACGGTGGATTTCGGCGAGGCGCAGAAGCCGGCCGCCGCGCGCTGAGCGATCGGCTCACCGGTGCGGGCGTAGCGCGATCCGTCTACCGGTGGGCGCGCAAAGCCCACGGCCCGTAAAGGCCGTACTCCGGCGCGAAGCTGCGGATCCACTCGGCGTGGCGGAAGCCGGCATCGCGCAGCGCGTCGAGCAGGTCCCAGCCGAAGTGGTAGAAGCACAGCACGCCGCCCGACACCGGATCGCCGTGGATTTCCTCCGGCTCGAGATGCTCGACGCTGCCGTCGTCACCCAGTCGCGCGCGCACCAGCGTCGCCTGCTCGGTTTCGAGGAAGGGGACGGTGATGACCAGCCGGCCGCCGGGCGCCAGCACGCGGGCGAATTCGCGCAGCGCCGCGCGGTAGTCCGGCACGTGTTCGAGCACGTCGAAGCAGCCGATCGCGTCGACGCTTGCATCGGCATCGGCAAGCGCGGTGATGTCGGCCTCGTCCAGTTCGCCCTGCCCGCCGAGGTCATGGAACCAACGCTGCAGGCGCGCGCGGCGCGCCGGGTCGAGCCCGAACTCGCTGCCTCGCGCGTTCGCGACCTGCTGCTGCAGCCAGACGAAACCGGGCGAGGCCTGTTCGGTGAGGTAGACGCGCGCCGTCGTTGGATCGAGGCCGTCCAGCAGCAGGGACAGCGCCTGGCGCATGCGCGCATTGACGCCGCAGCGCGCGCACGCGAGGCCTTCGCGGACGTCGAAGCTCGCCGGATCGCCGGGCACGCCGAAGGTGACGCGCACGCCGCACAGCGGGCAAAGCCCCGAGAGCCCCTCTTCGCCCAGTGCGATCGGCAGCTGCACGCGCATCTGCCACTGTGCCTTCAGGCGTTCGTGGCCGCTGCCCTCGCGTACCGCGAGGAAAGCTTCGCGGGTGGACCAGGCTTCGCCGGGCACGCGCAGGTTCGACGCGTCGACATGGCGCGGCACCGCACGGCGAGCACCGCGACGTCCCCAGGGCCAGCGCACCGCCATCAGCGCAGCAGCGGCGTGTCGAGGACCTTGGACGGCCGCCCGATCACGTCCTCGACCGTGCTGGCGAGGTCCTCGCGCGACACCTCGCGGATCTCGACCAGCGCGCGCATCACGTCGTCGAGCGATTTTTCGTCACTCGTCGCGCGGCGGATCTCGCGGTCGAGCTCGCGGAACAGGCCGACCGCGCGCGCCGTCTGCGGGCCCCAGCTGCGCACGCCGGTCAGCGTGCGCACGTTGCGGCCGTGGTTGGCCATCCAGTCGAAGGCGCGATCGCGGCGCGTGTCGCTGAGCAGGCCGGCGCGGTTGAGCAGGCTGATCGAGTAGAACTCGGCGCTGCCCTCGGCGATCCAGTCGTCGCCTTCGGCGCCGCGGATGCGCGTCACCAGATGCACCATCTCGTGCACCAGCGTGGAGGTGCCGTTCTCGCTGATCAGCGGGCGATCGGCGTGCAGGTACAGCGAGCGCGGTCCGGACAGACCGCCGCGCCACATCGGGTCGCCGGCGCTGACGATCAGGATCTTCGACGGCAGGCTGCCGAACGCCTCGCGCATTTCCGGCGCGACCAGATTGATGAAGGCGAGCGCGTCGTTGCGGCGCACCGGGTCGCCGACCGGCCCGGCGATGCTGACTTCCATGCCGTCGATGAACTCGCGGCGGGTGCCGACCGAGCCCGCGATCATCCAGCCCACCGGTCGATCGAAGCGGCGCTCCGGATTCACGACGACGAAACCCTTGCGGTCGCGGGTGTGCACGAAGGGCGTGTCGACGTTCGTCCAGCCTTTCGGAAGATCGAAAAACAGCCGCGCGGACGAATCGGAGCCCGCCGTCGTGCGCACCGCCATCGCCGGCACCAGATCGTCGCCGCGCACGATCGCCCAGTCGCGGGTGATGCGCGCATCGAAGCCGCCGCCACGACGCTCGTTGTCGATTTTGTAGCGCCAGCGCAGCGTCGAAGCGCGGCGCGTGTCGGGCACCCAGGTCCAGCGCTCGCCGGCGCGGGTCAGCGTGCCGCCTTCCGCGCGCACCTGCGTGTAGCGCGTCGGGTTGAAGCGCACCTCGACGCGCGTGGCGCGTCCGCTTCCGGGCGTATGCGTCATCGCCACGTCGGCCACGCCCTGCGCCGGCACGAAGGCGACGCGGTAGTCGACGTCGTAGCGCGTGCGCTCGGCCGCGTGCAGCGTCGAGGCGAAAGCGAGCAGGAGCAGCGCGAGACGGATCAGGACGGTCATGGGAACAAGGGCGAGGCCGGCAACAGCGAACGGCCCGCAGTATGCCCAAGGCTCAGCGGCGCTGGCGGCACCATTCGGCCAGCAGCACGGCGGTCGCCGAGGCGACGTTCAGGCTTTCCACGCGACCGCTGCCCGGGATCGCCACCCGGCGCGAACAGGCGGCGGCGAGCGCGAGGTCAAGGCCCTCGCCTTCCGCGCCCAGCACCCAGACGCAGCGCTCGGGCAGCGGCAGCGCGTAAAGGTCGTCGCCGCCGCGCACCACCGTGGCCAGCAGCTGGAATCCGAGGCCCTGCAGCTGCGTGGCGCTGTTGTCGCTGCGCCCGAGCCGCACCAGCGGCACGGCCTCGGCGCCGCCTTCGGCCACGCGCACGGCGGCACCCGACAGCGCCAGCGGCGAATCCTTTGGCAGCAGCACCGCGGCAGCGCCGAAATGCGCGGCCGAGCGCAGCATCGCGCCGAAGTTGTGCGGGTTGCCGACGCCATCGAGCCACAGCAGCTGGCACGGCCCGGCAGGCAGGTCGCGCAGGAATGCCGACAGCCCGAGTTCTACCGGACGGCGCATGGCCATCACCACGCCTTCGTGGTGCTGCGTGCCGGCGACGCGCGCCAGCTCGTCCGCGTCGACCACGGTGTAGCCGCGGCGGTTCGCGACGCAGTAGGCCATCACCTCGCGCATTTCGCCCATGCGCTCGGCCAGCAGCCACAGCTTGCGCAGGTCGCCAGGGCGAGCAGCGAACGCGGCGCGGGTGGCGTTCAGCCCGAACAGGCGGATCTCGTCGTCGTTGCGCGGCGGGCGCGGCGCGGCGTCGACGCCCGGCGGCGCCCGACGGCCGGGCCACGGCGTTCGCGGCGGCTGGCTCACGCCCTCGCCTCGCCGTCGACGTGGATCTCCTCGAGCCGGTCGAGCTCGCGGCCGCGCGCCTCGGGCGCCGTGGTGTAGGGCGCCACGCGGAGATACAGCGCCGGGATCACGTACAGCGTCAGGAAGGTCGACAGCGTCACGCCGAAGACGATGACGATGCCGATCGCGTTGCGCGAGGCCGAGCCGGCACCGCTGCCGAACATCAGCGGCAGCGCGCCGGCGACGGTGGCGATCGACGTCATCAGGATCGGGCGCAGGCGGATCGCCGAGGCGTCGAGGATGGCCTCGCGGACGGCGCGGCCCTCGTCGCGAAGCTGGTTCGCGAACTCGACGATCAGGATGCCGTTCTTCGCCGCCAGGCCGACCAGCATGATCAGGCCGATCTGGCTGAACAGATTGATGCTCGCCCCGGGCCCCCACAGCCCCGCCGCGGCCAGCAGGCCCATCGACCACAGCCCGAACAGCGCGCCCAGCACGGCGAGCGGCACCGTCAGCATGATGACGAACGGATGCGCGAAGCTCTCGAACTGCGCGGCCAGCACGAGATAGACGATCAGCAGCGCCATGGCGAACGCGAACAGCACTTCCGCGCCGCTCTGCTGCGCCTCGCGCGCCTCGCCCTTCCAGCCGAGCTGGGCCTGCGGCGGCAGCACGCGGCCGGCGGCGTCCTGCACCCACGTGGTCGCCTCACCCAGCGTGTAGCCCGGCGCGAGCGACGCGGAAATGGTGATGGCACGCAGGCGGTTGAAGCGGTTGAGGCTGCCGGCTTCGGCGAGCTCGCGGAAGGTGACCAGCGAGGCCATCGGGATCAGCTGGCCGGCGCTGGAACGCACGTACAGGCCCTCCAGGTCGCGCGGCGTGGCGCGGTCGCTGTTCTGCGCCTGCAGGATCACGTCGTACTCCTCGCCGCCGTCGACGTAGGTGCCGACGATCCGCGAACCCACCATCGTCTCGAGCGTTCGGCCGATGTCCTGCACCGACACGCCGAGCGCGGCGGCGCGCTCGCGGTTGATGTCGATGCGCAGCTGCGGCCGGGTTTCCTTGTAGTCGGAATCAGCGCCGAAGATCTTCGGGTTCGACTCCATCTCCTGCAGCAGGGCGTCGCGCCATTCGGCGAGTTCGGCGTAGTCGGGGCCGCCCAGCACCACCTGGAACTGCTGGCCACCGCGTGAGCGCGTCAGGCCCGATCGCGCGATCGGCCGCGCCACGACGCCGGGCACCGCGCCGAGCTGGCCACGCAGGTCGTTGACCACTTCGTTGGTGGTGACGTCGCGTTCGTTCCAAGGCCGCATCAGCACGATGGCGTTCGCCGTGTGCATGTCCTGCTGGCCGCCGCCGAAACCGCCGGGAACGCGCGCGATCACGCGATGGATCGCGCCGCTGTCGCCCGCATTGCGCAGCAGGATCGATTCGACCTGCTTCATCTGCTCGACCGTGTAGTCGAAGCCGGCGCCCTCGGGGCCGGACACCTGCACGAAGAACGAGCCGCGGTCCTCCGGCGGGGCGAGCTCGGCCGGAACGATGCGGAACAGCAGCGCGCTCAGGCCGACGGCGCCGACGATGATGCCGACGAACACCCACGTCCGCCCGACCTGCCGCTCGAGCGAGCGGCGATACGCCGCGGTCACCCGCGCCAGCACGCGGTCGACGCGCGCCGCGAACGTGCCGGATTCCGGCCGGTGCGGCTCGAGCAGCAGCGAGCACATCATCGGCGTCAGCGTCAGCGCGACGAAGGCCGAGATGGCGATGGCACCGGCGAGGGCCACGGCCAGCTCGCGGAACAGGCGGCCGTTGTTGCCCTCGAGGAAAGCCACCGGCACGAACACCGCGATCAGCACCGCGGTGGTGGCCATCACGGCGAAAGCCACCTGCCGCGTCCCGCGGCGCGCGGCGACGAGGCGCGGTTCACCGAGGTCGACGCGGCGCTGGCAGTTCTCCAGCACCACGATGGCGTCGTCGACGACGAGGCCGATCGACAGCACGATCGCCAGCAGCGTCAGCAGGTTGATCGAGAACCCGAAGGCCCACAGCGCGATGAACGCGGCGGTCAGGCAGACCGGCAGGGTCACCGCGGGCACCAGCGCCGCACGCACGCTGCCGAGGAACAGCCAGATCACGATCAGCACCAGCACGAGGGCTTCGGCGAGCGTCTTCCAGACCTGCCACACCGCGACCTCGATGAACTGCGTCGAATCGAAGCCGATGCCGATTTCGATATCCGGCGGCAGCGTGGCCTGGATCGCCGCGAGCTCGTCGCGCACGGCGCGGGCGACATCGATCGAATTCGCGGTCGAGGTCTTGATGATCTGGAAGCCGACCTGCGGCTCGCCGTTGCCACGGAACCACGCGCGCCGCTCGGCGGCCTCCTGGCTGACGCGGGCGACCTCGCCGAGGCGGATCGGCCGTCCGTCGCGGCCGTTGGCCAGTACCAGTGCCGAAAACTGGTCGGGGGTCTGGTAGGCGCGCGACAGCCGCAGCACGAAGTCGCGCGTCGAGGATTCGAGCTGGCCCGCCGGCAGTTCGACGTTCTCGCGGCGCAGCGCCGCTTCGACGTCGCCCACCGTGAGCCCGCGCGCCGCGAGCGCCGTGCGGTCGAGCCAGATGCGCATCGCGTAACGCTGGCCGCCGCCGATGCGCGCGCTGGCCACGCCCGGGATGCTCGACAGCCGGTCGATCACGTAGCGCTCGGCGTAGTCGGTGAGGCCGAGGATGTCGCGCTCCGGCGAGGCGACGTACAGGAACATGATCGGCTCGGCGTCGGCCGAGACCTTCGCCACCTGCGGCGCTTCCGCTTCGTCAGGCAGGCGATCGATCACCCGGCTGACCGCGTCGCGCACGTCGTTGGCCGAGGACTCGATGTCGCGGCTCAGCGTGAACTCCATGTTGACGTCGGAGCGGCCGTTGCGCGACGCGCTTTCGATCACGTCGACGCCCTCGATGCCGGCCACGGCATCCTCGATGACCTGGGTGATGCGGCTCTCGACGACGGCCGCGGATGCGCCCGGATAGCTCACCTGCACCGACACCACCGGCGGATCGATGTCCGGCAGCTCGCGCAGCGTCAGCCGCGAGTAGGCGATCAGGCCGATGACGATGAGCAGCAGGCTCATCACCGTCGCCAGCACCGGGCGACGGATGGAAAGGTCGGAAAGCACCATGTCGTGGCTCCTCAGCCGCGTGCCGGGGCGGCGGCCGTCGCGGCGGGCGCGGGCGCGCCGGCAGGCTCGGACGTCGCCGCCTCGGTGATGCGCTGGCCCGGGCGCAGCTTCACCGTGCCGTCGACGACGACACGATCACCGGCGGCGAGGCCCTCGAGCACTTCGACGCGGCCGGCTTCCCGCGCACCGAGCGTCACCGGAGCCATCTGTGCGACGCCGTCGGCATCGACGCGATAGACGAAGCTCAGCGTGCCGTTCTGCTGCACCGAGATTTCCGGCACCACCAGGGCCTCGCGCTCGCTCTGCAGCACGGACAGCGTCAGCAGCATGCCTGGCAGCAGCCGGCCGTCGGTGTTCTCGACCGCGGCGCGCACGGTCACCGAGCGGGTGGCGACGTCGACGCGCGAATCGACGCTCAGGATCTGCCCGCGGAACACCTCGCCGCGCCAGGCGTCGCTGCGCGCCTCGACGGCCAAGCCCTCCTTCAGCTTGGCGAGATGCACTTCCGGCACCGAGAAATCGACCTGCATGGTGTCGATGGCGTCGAGCGTGGTGATCGTCGTGCCGGGGCCGAGCAGCTGGCCGGGGCTGACCTCGCGCAGGCCCAGCACGCCGGCGAAGGGCGCGACGATGACGCGGTCGGAAACCCGCGCCGACGCCTGCTGCACCGCCGCCTGGGCGGCGTCGCGCGCGGCGCGCTGCGCGTCGAGCTGGCTGGCGGGAATCAGCTTCTGCGCGGCGAGTGGGCGCTGACGATCGTATTGGCGCTGCGCCTCGCGCGCGGCGGTGCGCGCCGCATCGAGATCGGCCACATCGCCGCCCACGTCGAGATCGACCAGCACCTGCCCGGCCTCGACGCGCTGCCCGCTTTCGAAGCGCACGCGCTCGACGCGCTCGGAGAGTTTCGAGGTGATCGCGATCGATTCGCTGGCGCGCGCCGTGCCGATGGCATCGAGACGATCCGTCCACGACGCCATCGCCGCGGGCTGCGTGGTGACGACGGCCGGCGGACCGCCGGCACCACCGGGTGCGCCGCCGCCCTCGCTGCCGCAGGCCGTGACGCCGAGCGCCGCGCACACCACGACGAGTCGGCCCCAGGGGATCGAGGAACGAGCAGCCATCCGGACTCCTTGGACGGGTCAAGGGCCCGTGCCGTAAAGCGGATAGCGTGCCTGAAATCCCGTTGTCACCGCGTGCAGCGGCTCACGGCATGCGTCGCTGCGGCTCCTGCTGCAGCGTTTCGGTCAGCGCCGCGCCCGGCGGCGGCGCGGCCGGGTTCAAGCCGGCGAACTGTCGCGCCGAATCGGCAACCGGGACGGTCTCGGCGCGAAAACGGTCGACGGCCACGCGCTGCGAGGCCGGGTTCGCGGGGTCACCATCGAGCACGAACAGCACCGAACGATGTCCCGCGGCGTCGCCCTGCTGGCCCGGCACCAGCGCGCTGACGCGCGACAGCCCGTCGCGTGCGCCTTGAACGGCGATCGCTGCCGCCACCCGATCGGTCGGGCTGTCGGCGGGCACGGGTGCACCGGACGGATTCAGCTGCGACAGCGCCTGCTGGTACAGCGGGCTCGCACGCAGCGCGTTGGCCGCGACCTCGTCCGTCGGCGACGTTCCGGGCCTGGCCGTCGGCAAGGGCTGACGCGCGGCGCCCACCTCGTCGGCGAAGGTGGTGCCATTGCCGATACGGCCGGACACGCCGTCGCGGTTCGCCTCGATCACGCCGGTGACCGTGACGCCGTTGGCACCGCGCAGCGGCGGCACGCTGCTGCCGTCGGAAACCGATGCCGAAACCGGATCTCCCGCCAGCCGCGCGCCGGCCTCGAGGCGACCCTGCACGCCGCGACCCTCCACGACCGACAGCGCGGCGCCGAGCACGGGCGTTGCGGTCAATCGAGGGTCATCGCTGAGGGCTTCCCGGCTCAGCGTGGCCTGCACGCCGAGCGTCACCGAGTCGCGCACCGGGCGCGCCGCCCCGTTGGTGAAGCCCAGCGCCTCGAAGGTCGTCTGCGAGCCGTCGGGGAAGGTGTAGGTCTGCAGGCCCTCGACCTTGACGGGTCGCAGCGGCGTCGGCTCCAGCCCCACCTGCACGCCGACGGCGCTGTCGGAGAGGCCGACCGTCGGGCGGACGAACGCCTGCGTGGTGAATCCGGTTTCCTGCGTCACGTTGCCCTGCAGCGCGGTGCCGCGCATCACGCCGTCGGCATCGCGCCGGAGTTCAACGCCCGCGCCAATCTGCGTGTCGCCACCGTTGAGCACGGCGTTGGCGTCGATCTTCACGGTTTCGATGGGCATGGTCGGTCTCGCGCTGGGGGGATGCCGGCACTCTGCCCCAGCGCCGGCATCGCGCGTCAGCGGTCGCCCTCAAACTTGTACAAGATTCGAAAAGACACCCGTATCGCCAGCGGTATCGCCGACGCCAGATCCGGAAAAACAACAACGCCGGCACGGCGCCGGCGTCATCGGTACCCCGCCGGCCGGAGCGCGGCGGGCCTTCGCTCCCCTCAGCGAGCGATGCTCGCCGAGCGATCGGCGCTCACCCCTCCCACTCACCGAGCGCGGCAAGGCCGTTTTCCTTGGCGCGGGCGTAGACCGTTTCCTGCGCCGCGGCGACATCCGCGGGATTCTTCGCCCAGATCTTCAGCGCGGCGGCCTGCATGGCGCGGCCGTAGCTGAAGGACAGCGGCCACGGGTTGCCTTCGAGCTGGTTCATCTCGTTGAGGTGGCGCGTGGCCTGCTCGTCGCTCTGGCCGCCCGACAGGAACACGATGCCCGGCAGCGTTGCCGGCACGGTGGCCTTCAGGCAGTGCACGGTCTGCGCGGCCACTTCCTCGGCGTCGGCCTGCTCGTCGCAGTCCTTGCCCGAGATCACCATGCTGGCCTTCAGGATGCAGCCTTCGAGCATCACGTTGTGCTCGTACAGCGCCGCGAACAGGCTGCGCAGCACGGCTTCGGTGACGTCGTAGCAGGTGTCGATGTCGTGGTCGCCGTCGATCAGCACTTCCGGCTCGACCATCGGCACGATGCCGGCTTCCTGGCACAGGGCGGCATAGCGCGCCAGCGCGTGGGCGTTCGACTCGATGCAGGTGCCGGTCGGGATGTCTTCGCCGATCGAGATCACCGCGCGCCACTTGGCGAACTTCGCACCGAGCTTGGCGTACTCGGCGAGGCGCTCGCGCAGGCCGTCGAGGCCTTCGGTCACGGTCTCACCCGGGCAGCCGGCCAGCGGCTTCGCACCCGTGTCGACCTTGATGCCGGCGAGGATGCCGCTGTCGGCCATCACCTTCGCGAACGGCACGCCGTCCTTGGTGCTCTGGCGCAGCGTCTCGTCGAACAGGATCGCGCCCGAGATGTAGTCGGACAGGTTCGGCGTGGTCAGCAGCATCTCGCGGTAGGCACGGCGGTTCTCCTCCGTGTTCTCGATGCCGACCGAGGCGAACCGCTTGCCGATCGTGGCGGTGGATTCGTCGATGGCGATGATGCCCTTGCCGGGGGCGACCATGGCTTGGGCGATGTCGGCGAGATCTTCGATGCTCATTGCGGGGGCTCGGTGGGTGGGAAAGGGGCCGGATTATAGCCGAGCCGCCGCCCCCTCCCTGCCGGGACCGCGAAGCGGCCTAGAGCTCGCCCAAGCCTTCGACGTGCCCGCCGACGCCGATTTCCAGCAGGCGCAGGGTATTGGTGGCGCCGCGACGCTCCATCGAATCGCCGTTGGTGACGATGATGCGATCGCCGGCGTCGAGCAGGCCGAGGTCGTGGAGCTGCTTGGCCGCGGAGCGCGCCGCCACGCCCGGCGACAGGCCGCGGGTATCGAAGTGGATCGGGAAAACGTCGCGCATCAGCGACATCTTGCGACGGGCCTCGTCGAAGCGGCTCAACGCGAACACCGGCACCTGCGAGCGGAAGCGCGACAAATGGCGCGCGGTGCCGCCGGACTCGGTGAGCGCCACGATGCCCTTCAGTTCGATGTGTTCGGTCAGGAACATCGTGGCCATGGCGATGGCTTCGTCGGCGCGCTGCAATCCGCGGCGCGCGGCTTCGAAATCGGTGTCGTGGCGGAACTGACGCTCCGCACCGAGGCAGATGCTGGCCATCGCCTCGACCGACTTCACCGGGTACAGGCCGCTTGCGGTTTCGGCCGAGAGCATCACCGTGTCGGTGCCGTCGATCACCGAGTTGGCGACGTCGAGCACCTCGGCCCGGGTCGGGATCGGGTTGTCGACCATCGACTGCAGCATCTGCGTGGCAGTGATGACGATGCGGTTGCGCGCCACCGACTCACGGATGATCTTCTTCTGCAGGCCGGGCAGCTCGGCGTAGCCGATCTCCACGCCGAGGTCGCCGCGCGCGACCATGATGACTTCCGCCGCCTCGACGATCTCGACGAGGTTCTCGATGGCCTCGGCGCGCTCGATCTTGGCGACGATCTG